>MDTB01207832.1_pt1 | contig 10688 bp, 11 predicted proteins | sample 811161 | NCBI WGS metagenome assembly MDTB01 (sample SAMN05326650, study PRJNA326480) | marine metagenome | isolation source: seawater | place: Mediterranean Sea | collected 2009 | reverse complement strand
TGTGCAGCAGCCTTAGCAACGTTCAGGGCTTATGCGGCACCGTTTGGTACGGCCAGGGCAAAGGAGCGGTGGACTTTGACGCGCCATGCAACCCTTATAGCAATGATAAGCCCTCGTCATTAACGCTTAAGTGCGAAGAAGAATGCGCGTGCGCATCGAACGAAGACATTTTCAAAAAGTGGACCACGCTGGGGTGCTCGGGTTTTTTGATGTGAAATGTTTTGGGCGTCTTCGAAAAAAAAAATGTTTTTCTCTCTCTCATTTGCGACACTTAGGGGTATAAAAAATATATCATTTGAACAAACCAACCCTTACTTCAACTTCAACTAACCATGTCACAAACACAAACACTTCGCGGAACGAGGAATGTTACCCATCATCACGGTCGAGGCGAAGACCAATGCAGCAAATCAACCCTTACACTTTATCCAGACGGTCGCATTGAACACAACCTAAACTGCGACTCCTTAAGCAGCGGATACTCGTATTTAACGCCTGACAAGTCCACACCAGGGGTTTATATCATGCAGAGTAAGCGCACCTATACTGGTCACATGGCACCACCTGGTACTGAAAGCGAACAGGTGTCAGCGGGGATGTGCACTGAGATATCAGCATCGGAAGCGCATCAAGGATGTATGGCGATGGGGTACAGAAAATGCGATGCCTTTTTGCAAGAAAAGCCATCCCTTCTAGTGGGATGTAATCTATTCGCGAGTCATAATAAGGATAATCAAAGAAGTGGTGAAAAAATGACGCGTCTTTTGGTTTATCCTTCGTTTGAGGCAGGCGGGGGAAGTCTAGTTCTCTCAAGTCAAGGGGGTGAGGTGACCTCTTCAACATCGAGCACTTGGAAGCCACACGTTCCGACGTTTAATGCTGCAGAAGGACGCGATCCAGATCCCCTCTTAAAGGAGTTTCCTCTTTAAGGGCATAAGGCCCCCAGCGGCAGGCCCGCGCTCGCGCGCGCAGCAGTTTTTTTTTCTCCTTTAAGGTCATCGTCTCTTGCCCTTTAAAATCTAAGCCTTGCACGTCCACGAAGCGCTGCGCTAAGGCGTCGTAGTCCGCGGCGACGAGCATTCCAAACAACTCCATCACGTGCGTGCGCTGAAAGCACGTCGCGCGGTGCTGCGCGTACTCTTTCCAGCGCGCCGCGGCGCGCGCCTGGTGCTTACTCCAGTGCTCGCCGGGGTACTGGTGGTGAACGACGTGGTAGTCCTCGTTTAAGACGTTAATTGTGCCGTCGAGAATGGTCACGGACGCGGCGTACTCGTTCTCGGGGTCGTCGGGGTCTAGGAAAGCGTGCCACGTCCAGTTCACGCAGGCCAGCAGCAGCACGTTTTCGAAAAAAGGGTAAAGGACGTACGCCGCGGCGAAGGTCGCGTCTGCGCGCGCCCACGCCGCCGCCCACGCCCAAAAGTACGCGGACCCGAGGAGCATTTGAAACGCGAGGCGGTACTGGCCTTCGCGCCAAAATTGCAGCGTCGTGGAGACGTTTAAGGCGTAGAGCGTCCAGCGCGGGAGGTACGCCACCCAGTTTTGAAAAGAGTCGCGCGGCTTGTCCGCCGTCGAAACGACGTCTTGCTCCCCGTTGTTGTAGCGGTGGTGGTTAATGCTGTGCCCCACGGCGAAGGAAGCCGGCAACACGCCATAGAAAAGGCCTACCCACCAGTTAAACATGGACCGCCAAAGTATGCTTTGGTTGTACGGATGAACGTACATGCCGCGGACGCTGTGGCCTTCCTTGTGGCAGAGGGTGTACACGTACGCGAAGTTCATGAAGTACGGCCCGATGCGGAACACGTGGAAAGCAAAGCACAGGGGCAGCGACACGTAGCCCACGGTCGCGGCGTGCGCGAAGCAGCACAGAAAAAGCGCGGGAATGACCCCAGCGTAAAGCAGCATGCAAGCGATAACATAGGAGTCCTCCTTTGCCTTGACGTAAGTGCATGCGACGCGGTGCAGGCGCTGGATGGCCCAAGGGACAAGACGCCCAAGCAAAAATCCGCTAAGTTCGTTGTTGCTCTGCACGAAGCCGCCCGCGAAGCCGCGGTCGCAGGCTTCCCACAAGACGGCCGCGAAGACGACTGGAATTACGAAGGGCGCGCTGCAGGCGAGAATGAGCGCGCCGCAGGCTAATTTAAGTGTCACCATTTTTTTTTTTAATTTGATTTCGTCCAAAGATTCTAAACTATAAAGAATTTGAACCTTTTTTTCTTGTTTTTTAATTCATCATTTACGTACTATTTACGGACAATTACCATGGCCGCAGCTGACGCGACCGACCTAAGCAATCTCACGCGTCTGCAACTGCGCAGTCGCATGATGAAGTGCGTGCCCGCGACGATTTGGGAAGGCAAGGCGCTGAAGAGCTTAGATTTAAGCTACTGCAGCCAGGTGCAAACGTTGCCAGAGGCGTCCTCTGACGTGCCCCTAGAAGTTCTGACCATGAACCACTGCCGCGCGTTCGCGGCGCTGCCCTCAAGCTTGCATTGCTTGCGGCTCTTAAAGATCTGCTGCCTTCGCGGGACGGCCCTCGCGCGCCTTCCTGAGCGCGTCTGGACCGCCTGGCCTAAGCTGCAGGAGTTAGACTTAAGCCACTGCACCGAGCTCGTGACTTTGCCGGCCGTTCCCTGCGACGTCCCGCTGCGCGTCCTGCGGCTGTCGCACTGCAGCGCCTTCACGGCGCTGCCCGACCCGCGCCACTGGCCTTTCCTGCAGACGTGCTCTCTGCGCGGCACGGACATCCAGTGCCTTCCGAAGAACCTGTGGACGGCCCTAGGACGTCTTGAGACCTTAGACCTTTATGAGTGCACGGACCTTCGGGCCTTGCCGGAGGTAGAAGAGGGTTTGCCAAAGGTAAAAGAGGGCAAAGGCTTTCAAAGCGCCCTGCGCGCTCTTAACGTCGGAAGCTGCTGGGCCCTAGAGATGCTTCCTGCGACGCTAGGGTGCCTCTCGCGCCTGCAAGAACTTGACGTTACGGACTGCTGGATGTTAAAAGCGCTGCCGGAGTCCACCTCTATGCTTCGCGACCTGCGATACCTCCGCGTGTGGACGCTGCCGAGCCAGCGCTCTCTGCCGGCGGCCGCGAGTTTAAAAGCGCTCTTTCGCGTTCAAGTGGAAATCTTTGACCTGCGCGACGAGGCGACCCTTTATTACAAGCATCTCAACTTGCGAAACCGAATTATGCGGCAGCAGTGGAGCGCGCGCTTTAGCATGACCGCCGCCACGTTTCGATCGACGGTGCTGCGGGCTACGTTTGCGCGAAAAAAAAACACAAAACGACTGCGCGAGTTATCATCTTTGCCGCCGGTAAGCATTTTGCAGCGCCTGTCGTCGCTGGAGCTCGAACGCAAGCAATGCTTTCTTCAAGAATTGTCTGCGTACGTAGGCGTGAGCACGCAAGGGGCGGTTGCGGAGTGGGCAAAAGCGCTGTGGGAAAAAGAGTTCTGAGGGTTTTTTTTTCGACGGCGTTTAGTACTAATATGACGTTTTTTCACGACCTGCCGCTAGACATCGTTCGTTTGATTTTGACGCGCTGGACGGCTTTAGGTTGCTGCGCGCAAACTAGGCCGCTAAGACCTGCGCTTGTCTGCAAACGCTGGCGCGCGGTGGTTGGACCGCAGCCGCGCTGCGTTGCTTGGCGGTCGCCGTTGGTCGCGCCCTTCCTTTGCTGCAGAACACACAACCCAAAAGTCTTTGTGGAGGCGCTGCAGGACGTGCACGACAACGCTACTACTGCGCTGCGGAGCCTTGAGCGAAGCCACCGGCACCTCATAGACGCGGACGCCTACACGTTCATTCACGTGTCGCACCTTACGCATATTGTCTTAGGAGACGACTGGACGTCGCGCCTGAAGATGCCGGGGGCGATTTTAGGCAATACTTGCTGCGGCGGGAAAGGCGTGCATGTGAGTTCTTCTATGCATTTAAGATGGGAAGCAGCGGCGGCGATGGATGGATAAATGGGAAGCAATGATAAAAGAAAGGCGAATGATGGGCGGGAAAAATGTAATTCTTAAGCAACAGTAATAAATGGGTATCCTCTGCTCGCACTTAGTTAAACCGCCGCATCATCGACGCCTGCGCGAAGCGTCGTGCCGCAGTTGCGGCATGCAGTGCTCCCCTGCGCGCCCGAAAGTGTACCTCGTGGAAATCCTTCACTGGGGCAAAAGCCACGGGCGCGTGTACTGCTCGGAGTGCTATAGGGACATGATTTCGTGACGTTAAAAAAAATATATATTTGTAGATGTATACGATGTTGTCGGACCAGAATTGCTCAGATCAAACGAGCGATCTGTGCTCCTGCCCCGATAAACTGTGCTACGATACTTGTAAAGCCAATAAAACAGGAAATAAAGGCTGTTGCCATGGAAGATTAGATGGTGGTAAAAATTGCAGTGTAATATATAACCAGACCGACTGTGAAAATGCTTATACGTCTCTCGTTTATTTAGGGGATATGGATGGTGGTGTAGAAGAACTACAACAAGGAGAATGTGGATTGTGCGAATGGAGTCCAGACTTAATTTTTGGGGGGGGGCACTGCGTATTTCCAGTTGACGTAAAAGCGTGTGGCATGTGCGACGGATGCGCAGCAATTAAGGATTTTGACGGGGGTAACCCCCCATATTGCGATAATAGTTTTAAGTGTGTTGACGGTTCATGCTCCAATTCTACCACTACTTCGTGCCAAGAAGACAGCGATTGTTACAGATGTACAGATAACTCCACGTGCAATGGGTGTGATTCTTTAGGTAAATGCACGAAGAACAGCCAGTGCAATAATAACCTTTGGAGGTGTGAGAAATGTGTGTACGACAACGGTAACGACGAGAGTATAGGACTTAATTCGGAAAGCGCCTGCTACAATTGTTACAACAATACATGTTATATCAATGCTGTGAATAGTAACGTTGCTTGTGATGTAGACAATGATTGCGACCCAAGTACTAACCCATGTTTTAGTAAATCCTATTCATATTCATGGTGCCAAGATAATTGTAAAGGAGAATATGACAATGATTGCTCCGATTGCAAACAATTTTATTGTAAAGATTATTGTTTTGATCAAAATTACTGCAATGAGCAATGCATAAGCGATGGCAAATATTATGGACCATGCGACGATGACGGTTATTGTCATTCAAAGAGAGATCAAACCTGCGCTTCGGAATGCAACACAAATCCTTACTACTTAGGCGACGATGATATATTACAATGCGACCAGTGCAACGAGTATTTGTCTGAATATGGAACGTGCAACGATGATGTAACTGTGTCTTATAAAGATTGCGGTGTGTGCAAATCGCTTGGTGGATGTGGGCAGTGTGGCAGTGAGTACAACTACGATTATGACGGTTGCGTAAGCAACAACCCATGCAATCCACCGTATTGTAGAGCGAAAGACACATCTACGCTTTGCTCGGACGAGACGTGTGGATACCACTTAAGCGAAAGCGATTGCGACGGGTGTTGTTATAGAAATAATCCGAGCACAGGTCAGTGCGACGATGAAGACCGGGCGAATCAAACTTCTTGCGTAAATTATGGCTGTTACGCAACCGATGCAGGTCTTGCGAATGGCTGTAACGATGCTCGATGTGCAGCGGCGTCATCGTGTGGAGGCTGTTGCACAGGAAGTGCAGGCCAGTGCGGAGATGACCCGTGGAATAAAGACAAAACTACGTGTGAGAAATATGATGACGGCAAGACATGCACATGGCAAGAAAGTTCTTGTACAAGCGATTGTGGCTGGGTAAGCAACGATGTCAATGACCCAGACGAGGGGTGTGAATGGTATAGTCCCACAGATTGCGAATGGCAGGCAGGCACCTACAGCCCGAACTATACAGCTGATTATGATACTGCCTACGACTTGTGCTAAGCTCAAAAATAAAAACCATTGTAAGGTTTTTTTAAAAATGCTCCGCGAGCATGGCGTGCTTTTTCCCGTCCGATGCCATGCGCACTACGATCGGCCGCGCTAAAGCGCCGTTCACGACGCAGCGGCGCATTTGCTCGCGCTGCTTCGCCGTAGCTTTCGCGACGTCCTCTTCGACGCCTTTGCGCTTTTGCGAAAACGGCAGCGGCGCCGCGGACCAAACGTCCTTCCAGCCTTGAGGTGGAAAACGCGTCGCGGTGATGCCTAAGTCGACGTCTACTTCCCCAACGTCCGCCTGGATTTGTTTCTGAAGGTACCTTCGCAGCGCGCGCTGCAAGCAAATCGCCGACTCCTGCTTTAAGTCCCACGAGCGCGCGCATTGCGCCAACGTTGCTAATTTCCAAGGGATGGTTTCCTCTTCCTTCCTTGCCGCTCCTCGACGGCGCTTCTTCCCGGCCTTTTGCCACGCCTCCAGTTCTTGCCTGCACAGGTCTTTTGCAACGGCAGCGGACACGTGCCGCGACCGATTGTTGCAGCCTACGCATATCTGGTGCTGCGACGCATTCTGCGTGTCGCAAAACGAGCACGTCCAAAGGCGGCAGGTGCGGACAAAAGCTCTATGGTCGCTTTGGTTCACTAGAGGCGGCGGCGCTGCTTTTTTTGTCAGCTTTTGTTTTTTTTTGGCCCTTAATTGCATCCGGTACGCTTTGCATAGCTTCGTCCGCCGGCCGCGCCACACGTCGAACTCTTCCGGCGGAAGAAACTTGCCGCCGCAGCAGAAGAAACCAGGCCGCTTGGCGTTGCTGCACTGGTGCAAAAGGCAGCAGTGCGGGTCCACGCAAGCGTCGTTAAGCGCGCATGCGCTATTGAGGGCAGGTTGGCCATAAGCCGCCGCTAAAGGGTCCTTGTCTGTTTTTTTCAAGTCCTTCTCGTAATTCTCCTTGTTCTTCTTGTCCTTGTAGTCCTCCGTGTCCTCCTTGTAGTCCTCCTTGTAGTCCTCCGTGTCCTCCTTGTAGTCCTCCTTGTAGTCCTCCGTGTCCTCCTCGTAATCATCCCCGTCCTCCGTGTCCTCCTCGTCATCATCCGTGTCCTCCGTGTCCTCCGTGTCCTCCTCGTAATCATCCTTACTGTCCTTAATGTCCATTTCCTCATCTTTTTCGTCGTCCTGAATGTTCTTTGCGCACAGGTTGCGGCCACTTTTTTCAAGCGCCTCAACGTCTTTAAAGGAGCCCCGAAACATAAGGTTCCGCGATGTAGGCTTAGTAAAGTACGCGCTGGTAGATCTAGACGCTAAAGGCTTCGTTGCCGCAGAGGGCAGTATGAAGGAATTCATTGAAGAATTCGCGGCACCTCTTTTGTGGTTCGTAAGCGTTCGGTCAAAAACCCACGCGCCCATTACAACGGCCACGGTGCGCGCGACGTGCGGGACGTTCGCGGGGCTTCCGGACACAAACACCGATCGATGGAGATGGTCATACTCAATGCGGCAACGCGCCTTTTCTTGGAACCACTGAAAAAAGGGCGTTTCGCACTCGTACCAACGTTGCCAGTAGGCCGACGTCTCCCCGCGGCACTTTAGGGTCTCGACGACTGCCATTCTTGCTTTTTCTTGCTTTTCTTTTCTTTCTTAAAAAAAAAAAAAAGAAAGAAATTTGATTTTTTTAGAGAAAGATACTTCTAAGATGCCCTTCTTTCATGGATGGAAAATGTTGTCTTCTCATGAAATCCTATTTTTGGATTTTACGTACGACGACGAGGAGTAGGAGGCGTATGGCGTTTCTGCACGCAGTGATATTGCGATTTGCAGTCTTCAAAGGAAACGTCCTTCTCATCGGCCGAAGCCGTCTGCACGTAGAGCACGCTAGTGTTGTTAATAATAAGGATGAAGATGAAGATTACTAGAACAAGAATTGCGATTTGGATGCCATCGTCAAGAGCCATGGTTGGTTCAGGAAGCGCGTCTTTGGTATGCCTGCAGAAAAAAAAAAGATACCTGTCTACCTGCAGAAAAAAAAGAAAAAGAGATTTTTCATATTTTCATAAAATATTATCCATAATTCCATGGTTGTACGACGATAAGGAGTAGGTGGAGTATGGCGTTTCTGCACGCAGTGATATTGCGATTTGCAGTCTTCTAAGGAGACTTCCTTCTCATCGGCCGATCCCGTCTGCACGTAGAGCACGCTAGTGTTATTAATAATAAGGATGAAGATGAAGATTACTAGAACAAGAATTGCGATTTGGATGCCATCGTCTTGGTATACAAAGAAAATTATTATGCTAGAGCCAATCCTTCCACGAATTCTCTTTATGATTTGCGTAATGTGATTCCGTTTCGCCATCACTTTGAAATCCCGTACGACGACGAGTATGGCGTTTCTGCACGCAGTGATATTGCGGTAGCCTTATTAATCGTTTGCTGCGCGTTCGCTCAATCGGCAATTTCCCTGGCACTGCGTCGGATTTAAGTAGTCAAGGATGCACCCTTGGTACGCGCCGCTGACGTGCACGTGCGCGCACTGCAGGAATGGAAAAGCTTGTTGAAGAGCTCGCCAGGTAGCTTGCACGTCGCCAGACGGAAAGGCGCCGTCTTTTAGCGTGAATCGCAAGGCGCAGCCGCGTTCGATACTTTGTGCGCTGGAGCTAAAGGTCTCAGAGCAGCGCATTCCTCCGGCGGGAATGACCCGCGCGCGTTCTAGCGCTCGCAGTGCGTCGTAGCACGCGAACATACCAAAGCGCTTGTGGCTGATGGAAATCTCCGCCGACGTGGCCATAGCTTTTTTTACTTTTCTTTTTTTTTTCTGAAAATAGTAAAATTTTTAATGTACTTCTTAAGAAAAGAAAAGAAAAGTGGGAAAAAGGAAAGAACAAAAAAAGAATGGCCTTGTCGTACCGCGAGCTGCAGAAAGAATGCATGGCTCTGCGCCGCGGAGCCGCAAAAGGCAGCAAACAAAAAACAAGGTGCCGTCGGCCAAAAGCAGATGGCACATACGACGACGACGAAATTGCATTTCCTTGCTGCGCGGGCAAAGGGGTCACTAAAAAAGCGCTCGCAACTCTAATACGCGGAGACCTCGAACGCGCGGCGGGCCTTACGCCTGACGACGTCGCGCCTAATGTTGACCCACTGGACTACGACGTGTGTCGAGACCTGCGGGATCCTTCTAAGGAGATATTCATTAAAAAACAGGCTTTAAAAGTAAAACGCGTAGAGGGCCGCCCAGGCGTATACGAGCTTAATGTTCGTCGCCGCGGCGAGGCCGCGACTATGTTTGAAATCGTTGACCCCCACCTTCCGCTTGCTTCGGGCGCTTATGGAGAGGTCTTTCGAGGAATGTTGCTGTTTTCGACCGCTCCGCCGCGGCCGATTGTGCTAAAAGTAAACCACCACAACGATTCTGGCGACGACAGCGATTTCAACGCGCAGGGCGATTACGAGGAATTCTACATCCACGCGACGTTGTTTTGCATGCAGCGAAGGGCGCCGGCGCGCGCGAACGCGCGGGTGCTTCGCGGCGCAAAAATTCCACGTATTCTTTTCATGGCTTCCGAAACCGACGGCACGCAGTACATTGGCATGGAACGACTCAAGGAGGAAGCATATGAATACATAAACCGAGGCGACGGGGATTATGAGCGGTGGGTACGCTTTGCGTTTGTGCTAGACCAGTTGTGCTTACTGCTCGCTAGGTTTCAAAGCGCGTGTGCCTTCCGCCACGGCGACATGCACCCGAAAAACGTCATGGTCGACGACTTCGGCACGGTGTTTTTGATTGATTTCGGAATGGCGTCGCTTACGAACGACAAGGGCCAGCGCGTGTTTGTGCGTACCTGTCCTCTAGACACAAAAGTGTTTAACCCTTGCTTAGATTTACTAACGTTTTTAAGTTACGTCTTAGACCGCGAAATCGAAACCCAACAGGCCGTAGGGTTAACGATGTTTAAGAAACGAACTTTAAATGCTGAAGATTACTACGGAAATGCGAGACGGTCTGGTTTCGTGCAACCGCGAAAAGGACTCATTGCGCGGTTCTGCCACAGCGTCGTTGAACCGTTCTACGATGACGTTCTTGGCAATTATCGTAAGACTCGTTCAAGATTATTGTCAAAAGAAGAGCGGTCAAAGGCGGCGGTTGCATCGTATTTACTTAATAATACCATTCCAAAGAACTACAACAAGCGGCGTACGCCTTTGCGTGACATAGAGTGGCGTCACCATGCATTGTACGAAGACGCCGAGGACATTATCTTTCGGCCTACGTTGCCCCAAAACCTGCTAAAGCGACTGCGGCGAATCGCTCCGCGCATTCGTGCGGTGTTTGAGAAGAAGGTGCATGCGGCGGACAGCAACGCCTCTGATACAGAGGACGATGACGCCACGGAAGACGACGACGAAACGAAGGACGACGACGCCACGGAAGACGAGTCCTCGCTTTCAAATGTCGCGCCACGGAAGCTCTTTTTATATGATCCTGACCAAGCTTTTATATGATCCTGACGCCACGGAAGATGAATTCTCGGCGCCGCCGCGAAAGACGCCAAAGTTTTCTACTTCTCCATGGAGTGTTGCTCTTCCTGCGCTTCCTGCTGTTCCTGGTAATCCTGCGCTTCCTAATGCCCCTAAAGCTCCTCGTGCTTCTCAATCTCCTGCTTATGTCACCTACCCCATCTAACTTAGATAGAATGCATTTTTTTTTCTTCTGGTTCGTCAAAGCTTTCCTTTATGGACGCGTGGTTCGCTCGGCGCTTTGATATAACCGCAATGAGCTCAATACTTGCTGTGGTTGTTGGACCTTGTGGCCTT
>MDTB01206883.1_pt1 | contig 10688 bp, 9 predicted proteins | sample 811161 | NCBI WGS metagenome assembly MDTB01 (sample SAMN05326650, study PRJNA326480) | marine metagenome | isolation source: seawater | place: Mediterranean Sea | collected 2009 | reverse complement strand
CTGACCAGTACTAATAGCTCAATTGGCTTGATTTATGCACTGAAAAAAATTTTTAAAGTAACAGAATCTATAAAGAAATGTTTACAACTTTTTGGAAAAACCAAAAAAAACTAATATATTGGAAAAAGCCTCCCAAAGAAACTTATTCATATTCTGCAAAAAAACATATTTGGTATCAAGATGGATTAACAAATGCATCTTACAATTGTTTAGATGTTAATATTAAAAGAGGGTATGGAAAAAGAATAGCAATTTTCTTTTTTGATAAAAATAAAATTCTCACTTCAGTATCGTACGAGGAACTTTTATATTTAGTGTCAAATTTTTGTGAGTATTTAATAAAAGAAACAAAAAAATTAACCAAACCAAAAATAATTGTCTATGGATCAGCCTCATTAGAAACATCTGTTGCAATGCTTGCTTGTGCAAGACTAGGATTTCATTTTTCTGTAATTTTTCAAGATCTTTCTTTTGAAGCTGTTAAAGTAAGAGCCAGAATATTAAAAGCCAATCTATTAATTTCTAGATGTGAAGATAAAAATTTTTATAATAAAATATTCAAAGAAAAAATTTTTTCAAAAAAAAATGTATTTTTGTTAAATGAAAAAAGAATTAGAATATCAGGACTAAACTCAATAAATATACATAAATTAAAAAAAAAATTTTTTATTGAGGCAAAGTTTTTAAAAGGATCAACCGACTTTTTTACTTTATTTACATCTGGGTCAACAGGTGAGCCCAAAGGTATTACACATTCTTTAGCTGGCTATCTAATTTATAATAAACTTACATGTAAAAGAAAATTTGGAATTACAAAAGAGTCAACAATATTTACAGCATCTGATGCTGGGTGGATCAATGGACATTCTTATGCTTTATTTGGACCTTTATCTTTAGGTGCATCAACGGTAATTCTAGAAATTCCATATTTAATTCTTGATGATAAATTTTTAAGACAAATACTCAAAAATTGTAAGGTAACAATACTCTACCTTCCTGTTACATTAATAAGATTAATGAAATCAATATCTTTAAATAAAGTAAAGTCTAAATATCTCAAGACCTTGGGCTCTATGGGAGAGCCATTAGCTAATGCTGTGGGCATATGGTATTCAAAACATTTTTCTCTTCAAAAAAAAGCAATAATTAATACTTATTTTCAAACAGAGACTGGTGGAATTATAGCTTCAGCCAGTTTTAAACAAAGCAATAATGATGTAAAACACGGTTCTTCGGGAAATGTTATTAGTAAATATTTAGGACTATTTTTAGATAGTAAAAGTAATCCACCGCAGTTTAAGATAAAAAACCCTTGGCCAGGTTGTATGAAATCTGTAATTAATTCAAATAAAATTTATAACAATTACTTTGACAATAAGAATAACTTTAAACTTTATGATACAGGTTATGTAGATAAAAAAAGTAACATTAATGTAACTGGAAGAGTTGATGATGTAATTAATATCAGAGGTCATAGGATTGGTTCCTCAGAAATAGAGTCAACAATTCTTAAGAACCAAAATATTAAAGAAACTTGCGCTATATCTTTTGATAATGAGATGGAAGGTTCATCTTTTGTAATATTTTATGTATCCAAAAATAAAAAAAAAATATATGAACAAGAAATAGAAAATAAAATTAGAATTACATTTGGAAACTTTGCAATACCAAAAAAAATTTTTAAAATACCTGAGTTGCCAAAAACAAGAAGTGGTAAAATTCTTAGAAGGTTATTAAGATTTACATATCTTAATCCAAAAGATAATTATAATGGAGATTTATCTACCATTTTAAATTTATCCGTAGTAGACAAGATTAGATCTATTGTTCTTGATGAAAAATAAAATTAAAAAAATTATTAGTAAAATTATTAAAATAAATATTTCAGAACTAAATGAAAATTTAAAAATAAAAGATTTTAAAAATTTTGACAGTTTAGCAACTGTAAAAATTATCTTACAAATTAAAAAAGAACTAAATTTAAAAGTTGAATTTGGAGATTTTGAGCAAAATAAAAAAATAGATTTTATTTTAGAAAAATTAATTACTAAAAACTAGCCAAATCTATTTTTAGTTTTTATTGCAGGATTACCTTCAATATAACTATTATCCTCAAAAGAGCCTTTAACTACGGAGGTTGGGGCCACAAAAGAGTCTTTACCTATATGGCTTCCAGGAAATAAAACACAATTTACGGCAATAAAAGAATTTTCATCAATTAATATGGGACTATCTAAACTCGGTGTATTTTCGTAGTTATTTGAATGTTTAATAAAAATTTTATCATTTGGTTTCTCAGGATCAAAAGGGATGTGAGTAGATGAAAAAATTTTTGTACCTTCGGCCAAAACAGATAATTTTCCAATTTTAACTCCACCATACCCATAAATCGATGATCTAGCATTCACTCTTACCTCGTCTCCAATATAAATATTACCAATCTCACCATTAAATTTTGAGTTATCTAAAGAATAATTGTTATCTTTTTTTTTTATTTTTCCAGAGTGGATTATACAATCTCTGTCAATTCTAACATTATCACCAATTTCTATAAATTCGTATCCTTCTATATTTACTCCAGGCTCAACCAAAAAGTTTTTTCCAAGTGATTTAAATTTTTTTTTATAGTAGCTATTTCTCAAAACAAAACCTGGTTTTCCAGGTAGATGAATTACTATCATTTTAATTAAATTTTTTAAAAAGCTAAACATAATTTCTTTTATATTATTTTTGACTTAATATAAATTTTTTCATTAAAATTTATCACTAATAATTTTGAGGTAAGTTTTTTTAATCTCGTTATTAATTATTTTTATTCCTTCTTTTGTAAGGTGACTTGCATCTTCAAAATAAATAGTATCTTCAGTGGATGAAATACATCTGTCATTAATTAATGTATTACAAAAAATTTTATCTGGATAGATTCGATAGATGTTGTTACTTTTTATTTTATCAAATGTATCAATTATATCTTTAGATCTTTCTAAGTAACTCGAATAGCTCGATGAAATTATAGTTTTAGGATTAATAGTCTTGATTTTTATTGAATTGACAGCAAACTCTGGAAATGGATAAATTAAAATAATTTTATTTTTAATGGATAATTCAAATATATCTTTTGATAGATTGTCTAATAAATTTTGACTTTCAAATAATTTTTTACTTGGAGTAATAATATACCTCCACACCTTGCCCTCTATATTTCCTTCACCATCATCAAAATAACTTCCATGATAAGCTAATTGAAATCTACTACTTAAAATTATGATAGAGCCTTCATTTTTAGAAATATCATATTTTATTTTTCTTAATTTCTTCGAATTACATAGTTCATCAATTTTATTAGTAAATTTATCTACTTTGTTATATTCCTGAATATATAAGCATGTAGCAAATGTTAAAGAGCTATAAGAATGATCAAGTTTTAAAAAAAAATCTTGGATATTTGCTGACAAATTGGCAGCATTACTGCCTCCTATAAAATATATTTTTGACATAGACCCATTCTTATTGTACTGACAATTTTCAAGGGAATTGTGATTATTAAAGCAATCATTGCCATCTTTTCCATAAAGTATTTTGGTATTTAATTGGTTACTTGGACTTTCGAAAAGTTTTTTTTTTAATTTCTCATGATAATTATAGCTGGATTTAATTTTTTCTATGATGGAATTTTCTTTCTTAGTTATTTCATCCTTGTATTTAAAATAAATAATCGAGCCATTTGCGATTAATATAAATAATAAAAAAATACAGGAATAAATCATATTTTTATATTTATTAAATTCACTTAGCGTAACTTTAAACTTCATTTTAAAAATACATAATGAAAATAAATATGAAAGACAAAATGTTCCAATAATTATTAATGACTTATTTATGAAATATAAATTTAAAAAATAAATAATTGGCATATGCAACAGGATCAAAGGGTAAGAAATTTTTCCAGTAAAAATTAAAAAATTTGATCTAAGAAAAATATTAGAAAATTTGTAATTTAATGTAATTAAAATTAAGAAAGTACTTAAACTTGTTATTATTGAAACTATAAAATAATTTAATTCTAATGAATTGATTTGCCAAAAAATATATAAAATAAATGAAAATAAAATTAAATTATATTTTTCTAAAATTTTTGAGAAATTACTCTTAGGTAATTTTGTTATTAAATAAGCCAAAATACCTAATAAAAATTGCCATAATCTTGATATTGTTGAGTAAAAGTCACTAATACCTTTAATTTCATTTAAAATTAATGGTAACAAAAACATTGTGATAAAAATTATAAAAAAAACCTTAAACAGCATTTGATATGAAATTATAAGATTTAATCTTTTTTTTAGAATAAATATAAATTTAACAGAAATTCCAAAAATTAAATAGAATTGAAATATTATCGATAGAGACCAAAATATAAGATATGGGTTAAGATAATTTTGCAATGAATAAATATTTTGAATCTTGATAAAATAAAAATTTGTTATTAAAAATAAAGAAGAAATATATGATCTGAAAATTTCAGAGAAATTTTTACTTAAATCACCAAAGTATAATATAAAAAAAAATGTAATTGATGATGTAATAAATATTAAAGGATATAAACTTAAAAATCTATTAATAATAAAAAGATTTAAATTAAAGTAATCTAATTTTTTTAATGCGATATATGCTATAAAATATCCGCTTAAAACAAAAAAAATATTTATACCGCCACTTTCAAATGCAAGAAATGAAAAATGAGACAAAATTATTATTATTGCCGATAAACCTCTTATTGCATCTATCTCTTTAATATAAAGAGAATTATTTTTCATTAATTGATGGGAAAATACTTGAAAGTTGAGAAGTAAGAATAGGTAGCCAAATAGGAAACGCATGCATTACGTATCTGCCCACATTTTCAATTCCTATGTAGCCTAAAATAATGAGTAAAAAAAGAGGAATTGAATAAAAGATTGAGAAATTATGACCAAATTTTTTTTTTGTAAATATGTATATCAAAAATGGAAAAAACGATATTATTATTGGCAAATAAGCATTCGTAATATATTTTGGGTTTCCTGGATTTGAAATTAACAGATTAAAATGTGCCAAAATACTATCTAATTTTGACTCTGTTGGTTCTGATCCATGGTATAAAAAAAAATTATAATCAAAAATTGTGGTAGTTAGATAAATCATAAGTGGATATAACAGAACAGATATTACTATCGAAATTAACAAATATAAATTTTGAGAATTTCTATCAAATAAGTAATTTATTAGGATTATTGGACCAAAAATAATTATAATTTTTTCATTTACCATAAATGATAAAATTAATAGTGGACTGGCAATTTTAATATTATTTAAAAAAATTAGAATTAATAAAGTATAACAAATGGACACCCGGTCCATTGTGCTAGCTTCTAGATGATTAACTAAAAATAAATATAAAATTATGCCAATAATACATTCTGTAAATGATTTATTTAATTTGAATTTAATTAGGACTATTGTCAATAACAATCCAGTATATTTAGCGACATAATTCATTAGAGCTAAGCTAAATGTTGCACACTCATACAATTGATGGACATTGTTTTTAATTTCAACGACTGGGAATTTAATACATGGAACTAATTTAAAAATTAAAAATTGTAAAAATAACCCTAAAAATCTTACATTCATTGGAAGTTTATCCATAAATGTACGGTCACCTGTTTCGTAGAATATTATAATATGCTGATATTTATAGTATCCAATAAACTCAGTTAACATAGATTTATACAGAACTAAAAATTCTCTATAACCAATAAAAAAAAAGAAAACTAAAATAAGAAATAAAAATATTTGGTTTTTAATTGATAGATTCATGCATTTAGAATTCAAGGTATATCGAGTAAATATTATATGAATTAATCCCTAATTACAATTGATAATTAAAACAATCTAAATATAAGTTATCATTATGAGGTCAAAAAAAAAAATACTTGTGTATGTAAATAATGAATTTGCTAGTCTCGAGATGGCTTCTTTGATAAATAATACAAATTATGATTTAACAGTTGTAATAGAATATTTTTCTAAAAACCAATCAATTGAAAATATCATTAAAATTTTTTCTGCTTTAACAACAAAAATTTACCTAATTAAATTAAACAAAAAATTAATGAGGTTTAACTTAAAAAATATACAATTTATTACAAATTATTATCTAATAAATAAATCATTATCTAAAAAAATAGAAAAATTTCATAAAAAAAATAATATATTTGTAAATACTTTTGATGAAGTATGGTTTACAAACGACACATCTTCCAAATTTTCTTGCGTAAAATATTTGGGTATTAAAAAATACTTTTTTCATGCATTAATTGATATGAGGAATTTAAAAAAAATAAATCCTATTACATTTATCGTTAAGTATGTTGAGAGCTTTATGGATAGGAATTTATTTAAAATTATGCCAATTTATTATAATTTTTTTGATGGAGATTATTTTTCAATAATAAATGGAAAATTCCTAGAAAAAAAATCATATCATTTACCAAATTCTATAAATTTTAAACTTTACAAGAATTTTATATCTAAATTTTATTCAAGTATTAAAATTAAAAAAAATAAAAAAAAAACTATTCTAATTAATGTCCATAATTTCGTAGGTTATGATAATAAAATAATTTATAATTATTTCGAAAGCCTTAGCAAGATTATTTTTAGAAATTTAAATGATGCTTATGCATTAAGTGACTATCTTATAATTTTAAAATTTAAAGCTATCGTAAACAACAAACAACAAAAAACAATTCTTAAAATATTTAAAAAAAAATTCAAATTTACAAAAATTCTACTAGCTAACAACTTTTATAGAAGACACCTTCCTATTGAAATTTTTGCTTTTTTGATAAAACCTAAAATAATGATCTCTCTTAATACCACAGGAGACTGGGTAATTAAAAAAATATTACCTAAAATAAAAATTTATGATATTTCATTATTTTTTCTAGAATTTTGGGTTAAAAATAAAAATTCAATGAAAAAAAGCCATTATGAAGTTCTAAAAAGTATGCTTATATTCAATAATATTTTTGATTTTAAATTTCACAAAATGTTAGTTAAATAGATATAAATATTTGGAGATGGTTGATAAAACTTTAATAATAGCTGAAGTTGCTCAGGAACATAACTCCTCATTAAAAAAAGCTTTAAGGTTTATAGACAAGTCCTCAAAGGCAGGAGCAGATTATGTGAAATTTCAAATGCACATAGCACGATTTGAGTCTACGCTTGATGAACCATTTAGAAAGGGTTTCAATTTCAAAGAAAAAACTAGATACGAATACTGGAAAAAAATGGAATTCAAAAAAAATGAATGGAAAAAAATTATAGCTAGATGTAAAAAAAAAAAAATCGGTTTTTTATGTTCACCATTTTCAACTGAGGCTTTTAAAAGATTAAGAAAAATGGGATTGAAAACATGGAAAATAGGCTCTGGAGAATTTTTTTCAGATGACCTTTTACATGAAATAATAAAAAAAAAAGATAAAATTATCTTAAGTACTGGGTTATCAAATTTAAAAGAAATCAAAAAGAGAGTCGATTTATTTAAAAAGAAAAAAATAAACTTTTATTTAATGCAATGCACCACAAAATATCCAAGTTCATTAAAAACTACAGGTGTTAATTTATTACATTATTTTAAAAAAAAATATAATTGCAATGTAGGACTCTCTGATCATTCAGGAAAGTTATCACCCTCTTTGTATTGTATATTTAATAGTTTTGATATTTTAGAAATACACCTAAGAGAAAGTAATACTAAAGAAAAAAATCCAGATACTTCCTCAAGTTTGAGTTTTGAAGAATTAGAATTTTTATGCAAAATGAGAGATGAATTAACAGTTTTAAAGAAATATAAAATAAATAAAAACTTAATTGCTAAAAAGTTATTAAAAACAAAAAAATTATTTACAAAAAGCTTATCTTTGAAAAAAAGTATTGCAAAAGGAAAAACAATAAAAGAAGATAATTTATGTTTGAAAAAACCAGGCACAGGAATATCTTACAGTAATAAACATAATTTAATTGGAAAAAGAGCTGTTAAAGATCTTCAATTTAATAGACTATTGAAATTTAAGGATCTAGTTTGATAAAAAAAATATGTATTGTTGTTAATAGTAGAGCTAATTATGCTAGAATTAAAACTTTATTGTACAAAATTAAAAAAAGCAAAAAATTAAAATTACAATTAATTCTAGGGGCCTCTGGTGCACTTTCAAGATTTGGTGATTTAGAAAAAATTATTTTAAAAGACGGATTTAAAATTACCAAAAAAATATATTCAATAGTTGAGGGTGAAAATTTAGAAACAATGGCCAAATCAACTGGACTTGGTATAATTGAGATGTCGAGTATTTTCTCTGAAATTAAACCTAATTTTGTCATGGTTATTGCTGATAGATTTGAAAATATGTCCATTGCTATAGCCTCCAGTTATATGAATATTCCCTGTATTCATACCCAAGGAGGTGAGGTAACAGGGTCTATTGATGAAAGTATAAGACATGCAATTACCAAACTTTCACATATACATTTCCCTTCGACAGTAAAAGCATATAAAAATGTTATTAAAATGGGAGAAAACCCTAAAAATGTTTACCTCACTGGTTGCCCATCATTAGATATTGCTAAATTTGCGATAAAGCAAAATTCTAAAATAAATTTTAACAAAAAATATTTTGGAATTGGTTGTCAAATAGATTTCAATAAGCCATATATTGTTGTTCTTTATCATCCTGTTACTACTGAATATTCACTCAAAAACAAAAATATTAAAATAATCATTGAGACGATATCTAAAATAAATTTACAAACAGTTTGGTTATGGCCAAATATTGACGCTGGCGCAAATCAAATATCAAAAACTTTAAGAACTTATCGAGAAGCAAATAAAATAAATAATATTAGATTTTTTAAAAACTTTGAACCCCATGATTATTTAATGCTTTTAAAAAATTGCAAATGTTTAGTTGGAAACTCAAGTTCTGCAATAAGGGAGGGATCATTTTTAGGAATACCATCTGTAAATATTGGTAATAGGCAAAGTAGCAGAGAGCATGGTAAAAACCTTATAACTGTCAAAGATGCAAAAGAAGAAATTTATAAAGCAATTAATATTCAATTAAGTAAAAAAAAATATAAATCAGAAAAAATCTTTGGCGATGGAAATTCTGCAGAAAAAATGATTAAAGTAATCGAAAAACTTGATGTGAATTTTGATGTAAAAAAAAACCTTTTTTATGATTAGTAATTTAAGTATTAAAAAACATGAAAATTATTTGAAAAAGAATGTTTTTTTTGTAAAATCTAAGTGGCCTCAATTTGATTTATTATTTAAAGATATAAAAAGTATCTCGAAGTCAGTTAATCAAAATACAAATATATTATCAATAGAACGTGGAGGCTTGTATGGAAATATTAGTTTATTTGCTCCATTTTTCACTAAAGGTAACTTTTATTCAATTGATAGTAGCGGAGCTAATATTAGCAAAAGAAAGGCATACAATAAAAATTTAGTTAAAAATAAGGATGTTATAAAAATTAAAATAAATGAGCATCAATCACATCAAAATTTAGAGGCGAAAAAAAATTACTATGATTTAATAATAATACCTAATTTAATTCATCATATTCACGAACACGAAGCACTAATTAAAAAATGTAAAGCTTTCTTAAGAAAAAAAGGTAAAATTTATATTTTTGATGCTATCCTAAGAGAACTTCACCAAGAACCAGATGATTTTTTAAGATTCACTCCATATGGTCTTAAAAGGAAACTTGAGAGTGTTGGTTTTAATGTCATAAAAATAAATAGAAGTGGTGGTCCATTTTCGGCTATAGCTTATTGTTGGGATCAAGCTTTACAATATTTACCAAAAAAGATGAGGTTAAAAAAAAGTAAATGGTTTTACTCTAAAGAATTCAAAAAATTAATGACTTATGACAAAAAATATAAGAAAAATTTAATAAGAAAACATACTTCATTTCCAGTAAGTTATTCCATAGTTGCAAAAAAATAATGTATAAATCATTGAAAATTATAGCAATTGTAATGGCAAGAGGTGGAAGTAAAGGAATTAAGTTAAAAAATTTAAAAAAAATTAATGGAACATCACTTGTTGGTATAACAGCTAAATTTTGTCAAAATATCAAAATTTTTGATCAATCAATTATTTCAACTGATCATGATTTAATTGGAAAAGAAGGAAGATTAAATGGTTTAGAATTTTTTTTTAAGAGACCAAAAAATATATCAGGTAGCTTAGTTGCGGATGAGGAAGTATTAAGACATGCTTTAATTAAAGCAGAGAAATATTTTAAATCAAATTTTGATCTTGTAGTGTCATTACCACCTACCTCACCTTTAAGAAAAAAAAATGATATTTTGAAAGCTATAAAAAAATTAATTAAAAATAAACACGACTCTGTTTGGACATTATCAGAAACAGATAGTAAATCTCATCCACTAAAGCAGCTTGTAATAAGAAAAAAAAAAATTAAATTTTACGACAAAAAAGGAAAATTTATATTTGCTAGGCAGCAACTTTCTAAAGTATACCATAGAAATGGATGTGCATACGTGATTACAAGAAAAGCATTATTAGATAAAAAAAAACTATTCACTAATAATACAGGATATTATGTTG
>MDTB01180946.1_pt1 | contig 10688 bp, 8 predicted proteins | sample 811161 | NCBI WGS metagenome assembly MDTB01 (sample SAMN05326650, study PRJNA326480) | marine metagenome | isolation source: seawater | place: Mediterranean Sea | collected 2009 | reverse complement strand
TTAAAATGAAATCAAATTTATTAAAAAATTCGATACTTTTTTTATTTTTATGTTTTCTTTATCAAAATATCGAAAGCCATCTGCTCAAGATTGCATTGAAATTTCTTAATATAATTTGATTAAGTTATTTAATTAGAAATTGTGAAATAAATCGGCAATTACTTTTAAGTCATGATCCGTTGTTGGGTAACCAAAACTGAATCGAACCACAGAATTCGCAACATCCTCGGATACTCCCAAAGCTTGAATGGTTGGGGATGTTTCAACAGCACCCGTAGAACAAGCACTGCCAGTAGAAATTGCAACACCCATCATGTCGAGTCGCATCATTGCGTCATGGGCCAAATGGTCCGACACAATTAATGGGACGGTATTCCACAAATGATGATCATTCGATAAAGGGAAAAGAAGTGTTAAAAATTCATGCGTCTGACAAAGCGAATCTGCCCAGGCGTGAACATTTACGTGATGGTTAAGAGCGCTGTAACAGTAGGTTAAACCAACCGCAAACAAATGAAGGCCCATGGCATTAACTGTACCTGCACGCAATTGCTGCTGTTGGGAGCCACCAAACAACATGGGACGAAGGATTGTTGAATCATTAATTAGAAGAACCCCACAACCAGTTGGGGCATAACATTTATGGGATGATAAAACCGCAACATCGATACCAAGCGCAATTAAATCAATTGGCAACTTACCCGCTGCTTGTACAATATCGGAATGGACCAAGGCACCCACACGTTTAGCCAATGTTGAAACAGCTTTTAACGGTTGGATGGTACCAATTTCATTATTGGCTAGTATAATGCTAACCAATGCTGTATTTGGTGTAAGCAATGTTTGGAAATGATCCAAATCAATCACACCTCGACGATCCACATTACAAGTGACAAGCTCTATCAACCCCTGATCATGGTAATACTGAAGGGGTGATCGGACACAAGCATGCTCAACTGCAGATGTAATAACCCGTGGAATCTCACCGGATTGAGACTGCTGAAACAATGAGTAAAACAACCAATTATTTGCTTCAGTTGCTGAAGCACAAGTAAATAACTCATATGATGTTGCATGAAACAAATTTTGAATAGTAGAAACAGCATCATCATACAACTGGTGCATGCGTTGCCCAAATTGATGTGAAGATGAAATATTACCAACGTTACCACCCCATTTTTGCAAGCTACTTAAAACGTCATCACAAAGCGGTGTCGTTGAATTATAATCTGCAAAAATAGCCGGGCTTATGCTTGCCATTGAAACACCTCAAACAATAAATCAAACAAGGCCAACCGAGGCGAAAACTGCTCATCACAAACACAAGTCAACTCCGCTTGAACATCCGCCCAGAGTTTGGCATCTTTAATAACTGACGCAATAAATCGTGACGTTTCCTTTGCTAAAGTTGCCTGAAGCTCTGAATCAAGCTCGGCATGAAACGCTAAATTATAATGCATTTTTACTTTATCGATCACTAGCATATCCGCTGTAACCGGTTGAGCAAAAAACATATGCGCAGGTAACGGTTCAGCCAATCCTTCAAAACAGACATCATGAGGAAATTCAGCTGCCAAAGACTCATAGAATTTTTGCAAAGGCTGAGCAGGAACCGACGATAAAATTAGAAATTCAGCATCGCGCCCCAAATCAGTTGGAGGGTTTGTTAAAAGCCCTTTCGAAAAACTCACCTGATGAGCAAGCTCGTTTTGATAATGTTTTAAAAAATGAAAAATGGCGCGTAATCCAGCTTGGGTATCATTTTGAAAGTCACGAAACGTGCACGCACGCTGAACAATGTAATCAATAGCATTCCGCGTTGGACGGTCCCAACCAACTGCATCAATACGATGAGAAATACCATTGGCCCATTGCATGTAAATCCCATCATTATCCTCTGAAAATGTTCGGATATTACTCGACAAAATTCCACCATCAAACGCCAACACCCAAACACCAATCCAACGTAAGAAATCATGGCAGTGCGCGAGGTCATTATGCTGATCAAATGCTGTTATGTTCTTTAGAAATAAACCATTAATGTGGTTGGAATCAGGATGGTTTTGGTCAAACCATGTTGGATGATCGGCCGCATATTTTGTGAGCCACTGAAAAATTGCAACAGTAACGGGTACCCCCGTGGTTATCATTTTGATACTGCCGCAGAGGCAATATTATAGGCTTTCATTAATCGTGATTTTTTACGAGCAGCGGTTTTCTTTTTTAAGACACCTTTCGTAATTGCTTTATCAACTTGACGACACGCTTGAAAAACAAGCCCCTGTGTATTGTCACTCAATGCATCAATCGATTGATACGCTTTTTTGATTACTGTCTTTAGTGCAGTGGTTAGGTTTTTATTGCGCTCATGATTTCGCTTGTTTACAATATTCCCTTTTTTAGATGCTTTTAAATTTGCCATTATTTATTCCTTAAATTGACATAACGTTGTTAAATCGTTAAATTTGTAAGAGAATAGTATCTCGAGTTAAAAGTAATGTCAATATTAGATTGGTTCAACAAAAATAAAGAAAACAAACCCAGCAAGCCGAGTCGCCTCGACATACCTGGTGATTTATGGATGAAATGTCCAAGCTGCAACGATACTGTATATTTGAGAGACCTTGAACAAAATGACAAGGTTTGTCCATGTGATAAACATTACCATTTTAGAGTTAGTCCTGAAGAACGGATAAAAATGCACTTTGATGCAGACTCATTTAATGAAATTGAAACCAAAATTGAAGCCATTGACTTTTTAAAGTTTGAAGATACACAATCCTACGAAATTCGTTTAAAGAAGGCCAAAGAAAAAACCAAACATGCAGATGCCATCTTAATTGGAACGGCCAAAATTAATCACTTACCTGTGAACATTGGCGTCATGGACTTTTCGTTTATGGGCGGAAGCATGGGCTCAGTTGTTGGTGAAAAAATTACACGAATTATTGAAAACGCTTTATCAAATAAATACCCCCTCATTATTTTCACAAGTTCAGGTGGTGCCAGAATGCAAGAAGGTATTATGTCACTCATGCAAATGGCCAAAACCAGTGCTGCCCTACAGAAGCTAAGTGATGAATGCGTGCCATATGTATCCGTTATTTGTGATCCAACCACTGGTGGAACCTCTGCAAGTTTTGCCATGTTGGGAGATATTAATATAGCAGAACCCGGTGCGCTCATAAGTTTTGCAGGACCACGGGTCATTGAGCAAACCATCCGACAAAAATTACCCAAAGGATTCCAACGTGCTGAGTTTTTACTAGAAAAAGGAATGTTGGACATGGTTGTTAAACGCCAAGACATGAAAAGCACATTAGCGTCGTTGGTAAAATTATTAAGCCCACATTATGAAAAGATTAACAAATGAAATCACTCGACTTTGAAAAACCACTCGATGAATTAAATAATAAGATAGATGAACTAAAACAATTGTCAGAAGAATCAAATATTGATTTATCATCGGACATCAAAACCATCGAGAAACGTGCTGAAAAATTAAAAAAAGACATCTACAAGTCGTTAACACCTGGCCAAATTATTCAAATTGCGCGCCACCCAAATCGTCCAAACACATTAAGCCTTGCACAACTCATTTGCGATGAGTTCACTGAACTAAAAGGAGACCGTGCGTTTCGTGACGATCCATCCATTGTCGGAGGCATCGGCAAATGTGGGGCATATCGTGTCATGATTATTGGCCATCAAAAAGGGGCCGACACCAAAGAAAAGATTAAACGAAATTTTGGCATGCCACATCCAGAAGGGTACCGAAAAGCACTACGTTTAATGAAAATGGCAGACAAGTTTAAGATGCCGATCATAACATTCATCGATACCCCAGGTGCTTATCCTGGTAAAGAAGCGGAAGAACGGGGTCAGGCTGAGGCAATTGCTAGAAATTTAAAAGAAATGATTGGCATTAATGTACCCATTGTTACTGTGGTTATTGGCGAAGGCGGTTCAGGTGGCGCCTTGGGAATTGCAGTGGCGAACCGGATTTTAATGTTAGAATATGCCGTTTATTCCGTTATATCCCCTGAAGGCTGTGCGTCAATTTTATTTCGCGATGCATCACGTGCAGAATACGCCGCTGAAAAATTAAAAATCACATCCAAAGACATCGTTGATTTAGGAATCGCCGATAAAATTCTAAAAGAACCCTTGGGCGGCGCCCATAACGAATGGGGAAGCGTAGCTAAAACCATAAAAAAGGCATTAATCACAGAAATTGATGACCTATATTCATTAACATCCGATGAAATTAAAGACCAACGGTATCAAAAATTTCGCTCGTTTGGAAAATTTAAAGACCCAGCCCCTGTTTAATGAAAAACCATGATTTATTTTTCGATGAGTATGACATTAAAGAGCATGCCACAACCGAAACATTAAAGCGAGGCAAAAAAGCATTTCAAAAAAATACAATCCATGATGTGTCATTGCATCACGGCAGTTTGCATGGAACCTACATTCGAGGCAAAGTCATTCGCAAAGTCAAAATCACAAAAAAAGATGCCAAGTTAATCGGAACCATCGACAACGCAGAAATAAAACCATTCACAGCACCACTTACAGCATTGGCATATTGGTACATCAACTACATGAATGAAAACAAGCATTTTGCACAATCAGATTCAACCAACAACAACACACTAGAACCATTCCACAAAATCCAATTAACGTTTATCTACGATGAAAAACACAATAAAATAAACCTAACATTATACCAACCAGAAACAGCCGTTTTTTGCGATGAATCGCATTTATTCATTCATAGTTTTCACCAACTGATTCAACACTTTGACTCAAACTCTCAAAGTTTAATTCAAAAATTAAATCAACACTACGATGAAACATTTTTTTACCAAAACTATTGGGTTAAAAATGAACCCTACATCTCCAAAGCACTCGTGCAGTTGGTAAACAATAAAATTTTATACAATGAAAAACATCATGCCATTAAGCTGATTGAGGCGCCCATTCACTTAAAAATAACCTGTAAAATTACGAGTCACCAGCTTCTCATTTCATTCGTCTGGATTACAGAAGATAAGCAAACATCAATTTCGGTTCACGATGCCATGCAATGTGAAAAAACAAACCATATCATTTTTCAAAATGAGTGTTATCAAATTCAAAACCCCATGCATTCTAAAATTGCACTTCAATTTAAAAACCATTCATTTCAACGGTTGGACATTTCTAAAATTAAACCATTTATAAACAAACTCGTTGAACTTCGAAAAAAAGTTGGTCTCGAACTTGCCATTGATGCGAATATTCAACAATTAAAAAAGGTAACCATTGACCCAACCTGCATCATCGATGTTAAACCAAACAAAAACGGCGGAACCCTAACCATTCGTTACAAGTACAACGACCTTGTTGTTTTGACATCAAACCCAACCCCGTACATCATTTTTGATGACTTTACCTACACACAACGAAATTTGGAACTGGAACATCAGTATCGAGATGTTCTGTTACACTACCATCCAAGTTCAACGGAAGAAGATACCATTACATACCCCTCACCCTACTTTGACCAAGTACTGGGAGACATCAAAGAAAAAGGCATTGAAAACATTGCACTTAGTAAAGAAAGCCAAAAAAGCATTACCAAAAGCAAAGAAAAAATCAGCGCAACCATCCAATTTAAAACCAGCAGCCAATCCCAAATGAAAGCATCCATTCAATGGTCACATCCCAACACTGAAAAAATGACACAAAAATTACACAATCATATTCAAATTGGAATTCATCATTACTTTGACCCAAAAGAAAACAAAATCATCCCCATTGAACACTCACCATTGCTAGACACACTCTCAAAACAGGAAGACCTTGCCATTCCAGCCGGTGTCGCCATTTTCCTTGCATTAAATACGGATGTTGATATTGTACTGCCAGACCAATTACAAAGTGCGATCAAAACACTAAAAAATCAGAAAAAAATAACCATCAACAAATCCGATGAAAAAATATTACGACCGTTTCAAAAAGAAGGGCTACGCTGGTTGTTAAGTTTATACAACACACATCTTAATGGAATTTTAGCGGACGACATGGGACTAGGAAAAACCATTCAAAGCATCATGTTACTAAAAAATATTTACAAAACTGAGACCAAACCGACATTAATAATAATGCCAAAAACATTATTGTTTAACTGGGAAAAAGAACTGGAAACATTTGCACCTGAACTAAAGGTTTTATTGTACGATGGCCCCAAACGCTTAACACTTGTGGACGAATTCCCAAAATTTCAAATTATTCTATGCTCTTATACATCAATTCGCTTGGATACCAAAAAACTCAAAGACACCACATTTAATTTGATCATTTTAGATGAAGCACAGTACGTCAAAAATCACACCACCAATACGTTCAAAGCGATCAAAAAAATTAATGCAACAAAAAAACTACTATTAACTGGAACACCGCTCGAAAATAGCATTAGTGATTTATGGTCATTAATGGATATTGCGAATCATAATTATTTCGGAAATTTTAAATTGTTTGAAGAGTTCTATTCCGATCCCAACCATCAACCTTTACTGAAAGCTGCGATTACTCCCTTGATGTTACGGCGACGAAAACAAGAAGTATTAAAAGATTTACCATCCGTAACGATCCAAGAATTATGGGCATCTCCCTCACCTGAAGAAATCAAAGCATATACCACGTTTGCAAATCAAGAGTGGCAACAAATTGAATCCATGGTACAAGAAAAGGGCCTGGAGAAATCAAAAATTCATATCTTTGCTCTAATGACAAAATTGCGCCAATGGTGTGCGCATCCAAAACTAATTTCGAAAGATTCAGAAGACGGTCCAAAATGGTTAATTTTCTATGACCGATTGCAAGAAGCGCTATCAACCGGTCACAAAGTGGTTGTGTTTAGTCAATTTATTCCAATGATTGAAACCATGGAACAAAAATTAACAGAAAATGACATTCAATTTGTGTCATTAACGGGTCAAACAAAAAATAGAGCCGAAGTTATTGAAACGTTCAATGAAAATGAAGATATCCGAGTGGGCTTATTTAGCTTAAAAGCAGGTGGTGTTGGAATCAATTTAACCAGTGCAGATTATGTATTTTTATACGATCCTTGGTGGAACCCAGCCGTTGAACAGCAAGCCATTGATCGGGTACACCGAATTGGACAGGATCAACCGGTCATGGTGTTTAAGTGCCTGGTTGCATCAACCATTGAAGAACGAATGATCGTTTACCAAAATCAAAAACGGGAATTAATTCAATCATTAATTGATGAACAATCCATCAAAAATTTAAACCTGAATGAAATCAAAGCATTAATCGGCATATAGATTGCACAAACAACATTTCTTTTATAAAATAGGGTCATGGACTTCAAAAAAATTAAAAAATTAGTTTCACTTGTTGAAACATCTGACATCACCTCTTTATCTGTTGAAGAAGACAACTTAAAAGTTGAAATTAAACGAGAAATTACAGAAGCAGCACCAATGATTCAACACGTCGCTGCAGCTGCACCAATTGCTCAGCCAGCACCACCTGTAGAAGCAGCACCAATCGCAGCTGAGCCCATTGAAGCCTCACCAATTGAAACCAATCTTCTGGAAATTCAATCCCCAATGGTAGGCACATTTTATGCATCACCCAATCCTGAATCAAGCGCTTTTGTAAGCATTGGATCTGCGGTTCAAAAAGGGGACATTGTCTGCATCATTGAAGCCATGAAATTATTTAACGAAATTGAATCGGAAGTAACCGGTACCATCGAAAAAATTTGCGTCGAAAACGGTGCGTCAATTGAATTTGGTCAAACATTATTTTTAGTTCGTCCAAATTAATGTGACCAAAGGTTCGATTTGGCAATTATATCCGCAACAACTTAACCTATCTAAAAAAATTGCAAAACTATTAAACTGTTTACCAGTCATTGGGCAACTGATGTTAAACCGTTCCATACATTCCATTGATGCAGCGAATCATTTTATCAATCAAAGTTGGGACCATTGGCCCCCACTACCCAATCAAGACAAATGCATTCAGGTAATCAAAGAACTAATCGAAGAAAAAAAACCATTAATCGTTTATGGGGATTACGATGTGGATGGCGTCACATCAACGGCAATTTTAGTTGATATCTTAAGAAAAGCTGGCAATCCCGTGGATTTTATTGCCCCTCATCGTTTTAATGATGGGTATGGCTTAAACATGAACCGAATGGCTGAAATTGCAAAAAAGAATTATGCGGGCCTCATTACCATAGACTGTGGGGTATCCAATTATGATGAAATTAACCAATTAAAAACCGAAAACCCTGACATTAAAGTCATCATTATTGACCACCATAAATGCCCCGCAAAACTCCCACCCGCTGATGCCATTGTAAACCCACAACTGGCACCTGATGACCACCCAGCCCACCATTTATGCAGCGCTGCATTAATCGACTATATTTTTCGAACCACCCCACTTGCCGGAATCAATACAGATGATTACATTGACTTAGCTGCGATTGGTTTGGTATCGGATGTCATGCCATTAACCAATCTCAACCGTTGGTATGTAAAAAAAGGATTGGATGCCATTAAAACAAACCCCCGGCCGGCCATTCTTGAATTGTGCATAAAAGCACGCATTAATCATCAAACCATTACAACACGCGACATTGGCTTTGGCATAGGCCCGCGGCTAAATGCACCTGGAAGATTGGGAGATCCAAAACCAGTAGTGGAGTTATTGCTATCAACCGACATCAATACCATCCAAGAACAAATACAAGCCATTGAAAAACTCAACAATCGACGACGAAACATTGGTGAAAAAATCCAACAAGACATTGAAAGTCAACTCGAGGATGATACCAGTATTTCAGAACAAAAAGGAATCATATGCGCTGGTCAGTTTTGGCACATGGGTGTTATTGGAATAAATGCATCAAAACTTGTAAATAAATTTAATAAACCAGCCATTGTTATCGGCTTTGACGGCGATATAGCAAGAGGTTCCGCTCGAAGTGTTCCCGGAATCAACATATACAATATTATCAAAAAATGTGCACCAAATTTGGATCATTTTGGGGGACACAGTCAAGCAGCCGGGTTTAGTTTAAAGCCAACAAACATTATTGAATTTAAAAAAACATTTATAAAATACTGCAATGAAATTGAAGCTGAATCAACAGTACCTCGTTTGCAAATTGACACCGAATTAACATTAAATCAAATCAACTTGGAATTTATTAATGAACTTGAAAAACTGGAACCGCATGGCGAAGGAAACCCGAAACCAATTTTCTACAGTCGCGTTAAACTAGTGGACGCTAGAAAAGTCGGAAAAACAAATGCCCATCTAAAATGCCGCTTTGAGCAAGATGGAACCATTATCGATGGCATCGGATTTAATTTAGGAGAAACACTAAGCACCATTACAAAACAAGAAATACAAATTGTTTTCAATGTTTCAAAAAATGAATTTCGGGGAACAATTACACCTCAAATTGAATTAATTGAGATAAAATAAAATGGGCTTAAGTCAATTATTAAAATTATGCAAATACATGTCAGCAAATGACCTGAAAAAAATCGAGAAGGCACATGCATTTTCGGAGAAATTCCATGATTTGCAAATTCGGAAATCTGGAGAACCCTACATTACACATTTGGAAAATGTAGCCATTATTCTTGCCAAATTAAATCAACAAGCAACAACCATTCAAGCCGGGATTTTACATGATGTTTTGGAAGATACCAAATGCACTGAAGAGGAAGTTAAAACAAACTTTGGTGAAGCAGTTTTAGAACTTGTCCAAGGCGTAACAAAACTGGAGCGCATCAACTATCCTTCAAACGTCGACCAACAAGCTGAAAATTATCGAAAATTGTTTATTGCCATGGCCAAAGACATTCGGGTGGTCATTATCAAATTGGCCGATCGCTTGCACAACATGCGGACGTTGCATTTTATGCCAATAGAAAAACAACGCCGGATTGCCAAAGAAACCATTGAAATTTATGCACCCCTAGCGCACCGTTTGGGAATTGGGTCAATTAAATGGGAATTGGAAGACCTCTCATTTTCAACATTACATCGAGAAGATTTTAACCATATTAAAACATTAATTATTGAAAAACGTGAACAGCGTGAAGCCATTATTGACTCAATGTGCATCAGTGTAAGAGAGCTACTAAAAAAAGAAAAAATTAATGCCAATATTTCAGGTCGGCCAAAACATTTTTATAGCATATATAAAAAGCTATATGAGGAACAAATTGAATTTAGTCAGTTGTTTGATTTATATGGTATTCGAATTATTACCAACACAATTGCACATTGCTATCAAATTTTAGGTTTGATTCACTCAAAATACAAACCAATTGAAGGCCGCTTAAAAGATTACATCGCACTACCAAAATCAAACTTATACCAATCACTCCATACCACTGTAATTGGACCAAATGGAAACCGAATTGAGATTCAAATCCGCACGGAAGACATGCACACCATTTCAGAATATGGGATTGCAGCACATTGGTCATACAAAGAAAAAAAAGATGAAGAAAAAGGCGTTGATTTTTCATGGCTACGCCAGATTTTAGACGAAGAAAAGCAATCCCCAAATAATTTTATCGAAAACTTAAAAATCAATCTATACGATGATGATGTATTCGTATTTACACCCAAAG
>MDTB01155658.1_pt1 | contig 10688 bp, 11 predicted proteins | sample 811161 | NCBI WGS metagenome assembly MDTB01 (sample SAMN05326650, study PRJNA326480) | marine metagenome | isolation source: seawater | place: Mediterranean Sea | collected 2009 | reverse complement strand
TTTTTATTAAGAAGAGAATTTATATTTAATGTATCAGCCTCAATATAAATTACTCTTGAATTTTTGATATGATTTTTTTGAGTGCCTGTAGAATAGTCATCTATACTTATTATATTAAACTTTGTTTTAACAATTAAAAGCTCAATAAGATTTGAGCCAACGAACCCTGCGCCACCAGTAACTACTATGAAATTTTTCATCTTGGTTTTAGCCTGGCAATTTCCTACTCTTCCATGTCTTAAGACAAAGTACCATTGGCGCTAGAAGGCTTGACTTCCGAGTTCGGGATGGGATCGGGTATTACACTTCCGCAATAATCACCAGGCAAGGCTTTTTAGCTTTAAATATTGCAATTGTAAAGAGATATAAAGCTCATTAAATTTAACAACTAGATCAATATTTTATTTATTAGATATGGTTTAAATTAAGATTTATTTAATTTTATATCCTCATTATTAGAGTTTTCATTTTTATTAAGTTTATTAAAGAATAATAAAACTCCTAAAATTAAAAAATGTGAACAAGAAAGCCAGTTATTGAATAAATTTCCTGAAGGTGCAATTGGAAAAAAAATTATTAATAGAGAAATTGATAAAATATATTCTACAAAATTATTATAATTATTTTTGATTGTTTTTTTTAAATTTTTTAAAAACATTACTAAAAAAGACAGTATAAATGAAAAATAAAATATAAAGCCTACTATTCCTGTTTCTGATAAAATTTGTAAAACAAAATTATGTGGGTGTGTAGAACAGGAAAATTTATCAACCATGTATTTATCATCAGAACATTTAAATCTAAACATTTTAGGACCGTGTCCAAAAAATGGCTTATCTAAAAACATTTTGTATGCAGTTCTATAGTGACTGTCGTGAGGTCTTGAGTATATATATTTTCCAGCTACAGAATTTGTAATAAAATCAGTCACAATCCTCTTTTTTATTGGTTCATTAAATACAATCAAGGATACTAAAATTGAAAACAAAGAAAAAAATATAAATGTTTTAATTTTATAATTATAATTTATTTTAAAAAAAAAAAGTAAACTAAACAAAATAATCATTACCAAAGAAGTCTTTTCAGAACTAAGTAAAATTATAATCAAACTTAAAGTCACAAAAATTATAGAATATTTTTTAGCATTTTCCTTATAAAGGAAAAAAAGAAATGCTAAGATAATTGGTAATATTTTAAAAATATATGATCCTAATATAAGCTCGTCTCTGAAAAAAGAGCTTACTCGGACTGAGTGATACATTTCAATTCCAATAATATTATATCCAAAGATTTTTTGAAAAAAACTATCAATAAATAATAACGAAAACGCTGAGATAAAACTAAATAAAAAATATTTTAAATGATTTTTATTTTTATTTAACAAAAAACAAACTGCAAGAGCAAAAAAACCAAATCTTATAAAAAATAGAGAAGATTGTATTGAAACCTGATTTTGAGCAAATAAGATAGAATTAAAAGAGATATATAAACAAAATAGAAAAAATAATATAAAAGCTGGCTGTTTTAAATCATTAAGTTTTTTTTCTAATATTAAAAAGTACAAATAATAAATTGATAAAATAATTACAATTAGATCTGAAAGCAACGGGCCTGAAATCAAAAACCAAGGATAAAAGCATAATAAAACAAAAAGGAAGTTATGTTTATTGTATGAAAAATTACGTATTTTTTCAATTTTCATTAATTTTTAATATAATTTTTTTTGTTAGTTCAACTTTTATACTTTAACAAAGAAAGAAAAAAACAAAAATTTTTTTCAATGATAGATAATTTTATAAAACTAATAAATATTTTAATTTTTTTTAGGAAAAATTTAATTTTATTTTTTTTTAAATAAGTTTCATACTTTTTAAGTAAATAAAAAGTGTTAATAAAGTGCTTATATCTTTTTTTTGATATACTATTTTCATTTAAATTATAAACACCCAATATTTTCTCAAATAAAAAAAAATCTCCTTTTTTTTTAGCAATTTGTAACCAAAAATCATAATCTTCCACTGAAATAAGTTTTTTATTTTCATTAAATCTAATATTTTTTTTCGTGATAAATTTTCTCTTAATTGCGCTAGATGAAAGAATGATCTTGTTACCATTCAAAAGTAAATCTTTTAAGGGATTTTTTTTTGAAATTTTTTTTGCAATAAAATTTTTATTTGTATGCTGAATCTTTACATCATGATAAATAACATCTGGATTTTTTGTTAGTAGATTTTTATTTATGTAAGAAAGCTTATTTTTAAAAAAAAGATCGTCTGCATCTAGGAAAAAAATATATTTTCCTTTTGACAATTTTATACCCATATTTCTTGATCTAGCTGGTGAACCTTTATGAGAAAGTTCAATAATTTTAAATTTAAATTTTTTTTGTAATTTAAATTTGTTTGCGATACTTATTGTATTATCACTGGATCCATCATCCACCATAAGAACTTCAAAGTTTTGAAAATTCTGATGCCGTAAAGAATTTAACGTTTTTTTTATATATTTTGACGAATTGTAAGAAGTTACTACAATACTAAATAATATTCTTTTCAATTATTTTTAAACTTTAAAATTTTTGATGCTAATAATTTATTCATTATTAGCATTTTTTTAAACCTTAAAACAATTTATATTCACGATTGATTAATATTTAATATATAACCTATTTAATAAATATTTAAGAAATAACACTAAAAGTAAAATAATCTAAATTTATAATGGAAAAAAATAATATTTCTATAATCGGTGGTGCAGGTCACGTTGGATTTCCTTTGGGGTTAGCATTTGCAGAAGCTGGTATGAAAATTAATTTAATAGATTTGAATGAAAAAAATAACAATTTAATTAATTCTGGAAAAATTCCTTTTAAAGAAGAGCAAGCAAAAGGAGTTTTGAAAAGAAATTTAAAAAAAAAAAAGAATAAGTGCATCAAAAGATTTAGGTGATTGTAAAAAAAGTAAATATGTTATTATCTCTATTGGCACTCCAATAAACAACGATAACTTAAAACCAGAAACTAAAAATTTTTTAAATTTTTTTAATGCTTTAAAAAAATATATCAATAGTAAACAAATAATAATTGTAAGAAGTTCTGTATATCCTGGAATATGTGAAAAAATTTACGATATACTAAAATCGAAGAATAAAAATTTAGCATATTGCCCAGAGAGAATAGTACAAGGAAAATCGCTTGTGGAAATTCCTAAACTACCACAGATCATTTCAGGGTTTAATCATACAGCAAAAAGTAACTCTTCAAAACTTTTCAAAAAGATTACAAATCAAATAATTTATACTACTATAAATGAAGCTGAATTAATAAAGCTCTTTTCAAATGCTTACAGATACATTCATTTTTCTATTTCAAATCAATTCTATGAAATTTGTAGAAAGCTAAATATAGATTACAACACTTTACGGAAAAATATGGTTTTAGGATATCCGCGCAATAAAAATATTCCTGCTCAAGGTTTCACTGCAGGACCTTGCTTATTAAAAGATACGATGCAATTAGCATCTTTTTGTAAAAACAACTTCCAATTAGGATATTCAGCCATGAACATTAATGAAAATTTGCCAATAAACTTACTAAAAAGTATTAAAAATCTAAAGAAAAAAAAAATTGGTATCCTTGGATTAGCTTTTAAAGCAGAAACAGATGATATAAGGGATTCGCTTTCAATTAAATTAGTCAACTATTTAAAAAAAAGAAAAATTAAATTTTATGCTACTGATCCATATGTGAAATTAAAATATAATCAAGAAATTAAAGAAGTTATCAAACATTCAGATATTTTAGTAGTTGCTACACCTCATAAAATTTATAAAAAACTAAAAATACCAAATAATAAATTTCTAATAGACATTTGGAATATTATAACAAAATGAAAAATAAGATTGTTTTAGTTACTGGTTCAGCAGGATTTATAGGTGGATACGTGGTGGAAGAACTTTTAAAAAAAAATTTTAAAGTAATTGGTGTGGATAACTATTCAAAATACAAAAAAATTCGAAGATCATATGAAAAACATAAAAATTTTAATTTTTTAAAACTAGATGTTAGGAACGAAAAAAAATTATATAAAATTATGAAAAATTGTGATTATGTCATAGCAGGCGCTGCTTTAATAGGAGGTATAAGTTATTTTCATACTTTTGCGTATGATCTATTATCAAAAAATGAACAAATTATTGCATCAACATGTAATGCAGCAATTAAATCACACAAGTATGGTCGATTAAAAAAAATCCTATATTTAAGTTCATCTATGGTGTTTGAAAGCACCAATAAATGGCCCTCCAAGGAAGGGAGTGAATTAAATATTCCTGTACCATCATCATCCTACGGTTTTCAAAAACTATCATTAGAGTTTTTTGCAAAATCTGCTTATCAACAATACAAATTACCTTATACAATTATAAGACCATTTAACTGTGTTGGGGTAGGAGAGTCAAAAGCAAAATCAGATAAATCAATTAAGTCAGGTAATATTGAGTTAGCAATGAGTCACGTCGTTCCAGACTTAATTCAGAAAATTTTAAAAGGACAATACCCATTAAGAATATTAGGGACAGGAAAACAAATCCGTCACTATACGTACGGAGGAGATTTGGCTCAAGGTATAGTTCTAGCATTAATGCACCCAAAAGCATTGAATGAGGATTTTAATCTTTCGAGTGATAAAGGTATAAATGTAATTGATTTGGCTAAAATAATTTGGAAAAAAATTCACGGTAACAAAAAGAAATTTAGGTATGTTCTTGAGAAACCTTTTTTATACGATGTGCAAAAAAGAGTGCCTAGCACTTTCAAAGCAAAAAAAATTCTTAATTTCAAATGCAAAACAACTTTAGATGATATGTTAAATATTGTGATTCCATGGATAAAAAATGCGATACATAAAAAAATCATATAATTAATTAATTTAAATTAAATGATGATTAAATTTTTAATTTTTTTTAAAAAATTGTTTAATTTTTCTTATTTTTTTCATCGCTAGTGTAAAGAAACAAATCAAATTACTTTTATGAAAAGGATAAAATATATCTCTTACAATCTTAAAATCATAAATTTGTTGTTTAATTATATTTTTATAAGTAGTGCTCATACCTCCAAATTTCATTTTTATTAAATATTTATCGTAAAAATAAAAATCTATTTTACTAAATAACATCGCCTCTAATGACCATAAATAATCACTACAATAAGGGTATTTTGTAGAATAATAAGGTAGATTATTGATAATTTTACTATTAAAAAAAAAAGAGTTGTGTGGGAAAGAATATCCATAAATTAAATCTTTATGTGTAACTTTAGAAAATTTAAAAAAATTATCACCTACTTTAACCTGTTTATTTTTTAGTGAAGAATTCCAAAATCTGTATAATTTTGAATTATTTTCCTTAAAATAGGCAATATTACCAAATAAACACTGTGGATTATATTTTTTAAAAATTCGATCTACATTTTCTAGAGTTTTATTGTCAAATAACTGGTCATCAGAATGAATGAAAAAAATAATATCGTCGATATTTTTTTTTTTTAAATAGTCAAAAACAAAGTTATATGCTGGAAAAATTCCTTGGTTTGGTCCATTTAAAATTGTCATGCTAATATTAGTATATTTTTTAATTATATTTAAAGTTGAATCAATTGATTTATCGTCAACTATAATCCAATGAAAATCTTTAAAAGTTTGATCAGAGAGACTACTTGCAGTTCTAGAAATAGTTTTGGCAGAATTTTTTGTTAAAGTAACTATTACCATTGTAATAACTATTTATTATATAGTATGTCAGATATTACTAAACTAAAAATGTAGTTAACTCCTAAAGCAATAATTCCGGTAAATCTTAATAAAAATTTAGTTAACAAACTATATGTAAATTCAAATCCAAAAGGAATTAGAACTGTAGCAAAAATAACTTCTGAAAAACCAGGAACATCACGGATAATTGGTATTCGATCTAAAACAAAACTAATACCAAAAAGAATTATTACTTTGCTCATAGTGGTCTCGCCTAAGAAAATATTGAACGAAAAATAAAATAAACCCAACTCTAATACATGGCAAATTAAACCAAAAAAAAATAAAATTATTAATATTTTTTTATCCCTAAGTAGTTTTTTAATTTTTGAAATTATTTCATTAATAATAAAAATAATTTTTTGAAATTTATTTTTAGGAAAGAAATTTTTAATTATATTAATTAAATATACTACAATTTCAGGTAAAATCAAAAAACCTAAAATAATTAATATCAAAGCAATTATGCAGTATGATTTTAGTAATATATCACCATCTACTAAAATTATTAATTCAGCTACAATAAAAAGAAAATTTAATATTATATATGAAAAAAATAATACATAAAAAAAACTAATATAGCTTCTGTATTTTACATTATTTTTTTTTAACTCAAAGGCTCTATAAACTGTGCCAGTATGACTTAAAACTATATTTAATGCTAAGCTTTCAAAATAAATTTTAGACCAATTAAAGTATGGTAAAAACTTTTTTAACCCTAATTTCAAGACTAAAAACATTCTTACAGAAATTAAAATAAAAAAAATAATATTAAAAATAATAATTAGTATTATATCAAAAAATCCTGTGTTAATTTTTTCGTAAATTTGATCAAAATTGTAATCAGCTTTAAAAATTAAATAAGCGAAAATAACAAAAAAGAGAATTAGTTTAGCATATTTCAATAAATTTTTATGACTCATATTTTACATATAATGAAAACTTGTGAGTTAAGAGTACTTTTTAAATAATCAAATGGAGTATAAGTTATATTAGTAATAGTAAAATGATTAGCTAAAATTTTTTTCAAATCGTAATGATTAAATCCAATGTGAGAATTATAATATACTCTGCTTCCTCTGTTTATTTTTTGATAAAAAAATGACTTAAATAAATTTTTAACTGTTAAACCCTCATGGCTAGATTTCGAGGCAAAACGAATTAAATTTTTTACAATTGAACTTAATCCTACCTCTAAAGGCACAGATACTATTATAGTAGATTTTTTTGTTGAAATTAATTTTAATAATTTAATAACTTCTAAAAGTTTCTTATTTGGCAAATGTTCAAAAACTTCATTGATTGTTATAACATCATAAAAATTTTTTTTTAAATTTCTTTCATGTTTAATTAATTTTACATTATTAGTTATTTTACTATTTTTTAAAAATTGCTTATACATTTGTTTATATGGTTCATATGCATAATAATTTTTATTTTTTTTTGCTTTCAAATATTCAAAAAGCTGTCCATCACCTGCCCCAAAATCTAAAAAATTAGTGTAATTTAAACTATCTATAAACTTTGAGCATTTTATATGTCTTGAGGAATGGGTAAATCTCTTTAAAAATACATTTGATTTATTTGTTAATTTAGAATATTTCATTTTTACGATGTGTATATTTAATTATTAGTATCATTAAAAAATATGTATATTTCATTACTAGATTATCTTGAAGAACTAAAAAAAAAATTTTACTTAGTAATTTTAATGATTCTTGTGTTTCTAGTTATTAGTTTAGGATATAAGTTTTACAGGGACGACCATTATGAATTAAATTACTCAACAAATCTTCTAAAACTTTCTAGTTTAACATTATCAAAATACAATTTTAAATCTTCTTCACAACTTGCTATTGAATGGATAGGTGAAGAAGCAAACTCTGCATTTAATGAAAAAAATAAAAAAGAAAAATTGTCAATGAAATGTAAAAGAGATCTTTCTTTTTTAAGATGTGAAATTTCAGGAAAATTTAGAAATAAAATGGATGAGGTTAAGAATGAAATGTACTTAGCAATATCAGGTGCGTTTGAGGATTATGAAAATTATGTTATAGGTCTTTTAGACGACATAATAACTTCTAAAAAAGATTTATTTATTTATGTTGAAGGCGCTGAAGATACTAATATAGAAACTAAGGCTAGTTATAAAGCATCAGTCACAGAAATTGAATTTACAAAAAATTTATTTTTAGACCTTATTGATAGAGCAAAAATAGTGGAAAGTGATATCTATGTTTCTAAATTAAATACAAGTATAAATTACATATTGATAATTATATCCGGGCTAATTTCAGGGTTTTTTATAGTTTTTTTACAAATGTCTGGTAAAAATAAATTAACTTAATACTTTTTTAAATATAATTAAATAATAACTTAAAATACCAATAATTATACCAGCAAAATAAGAACCTGTTAATTCTCCTACAATAATAGGACTGATATTCATGAATAAAATTATTAATTGCACCAAATATTTTGATCTTTTTTTGCTTAATATATGGTGAATATGATTTAAATCTGATACAAAAAATTTTCTATTATTAAATAATCTAGTAAAAAATAATCTCACTAAATCTAAACCTGGTATCAACATTAACATTAATACTTGCTCAACATAAAACAAAATACCAATATTATAAAATTTAATAATAAATATAGCGATTAAGTATCCTAAAAAATGAGAACCGTTATTACCAAGGAAACAAAATTTTTTAAAATTCGCAAGCAAAAAAATTATTAATGGTATAATTAATGGTATAAAAAAATTCACATAACCACTTTTAAAAATTAAATAAAATATTATAATAAGAAAATACAAACCTAGCTGCAAATCTGCACCATCATACATGTTACACGAATTTATAAAAATATAGATACACAAGATTGTAAATAAAACTGAGAATCCTTTTAAATTTAATATTTTGTTTATAATTTCAAAGTTAAGTTTTAAAATAACTAATTCACTATCAATTAAAACAGCAGATGATATTAAAACTAAAAAAATAATGGTTTTTTTTAATGGGTTTAGATCAATCTTATCATCCAAAAAACCGATAAAAAAAATCAAAGATGATGTTAAAATAAGTGAATATATATGTGAAAAATTATATATTAAAAAATGGCTCTCAAATAAATATGTTTTGAAATAAGTTAAATAGATAAAATTACTTAAAAAAAATAATATGCCTCCAAGGTAAGATGTGGGTTCAGTATGTAATTTTCTGTGGTTTGGTTCATCATATAAATTATATTTTTTTGATAAAAATTTGATTAAAAATAAATTCAACAAATTAAAAATTATCAATATAAAAATCAAATAAAAATGTAAAATACTCATTTTCTTATTTAAAAATTAACAATGTTTTAGGTATTTATTAATAGTTATTATCCTCAAAAGAAACTATTTTTTAAACCAACACTTTTTATTTATTTGATCAACAAAACTAATCACAATTGTAACTAATTTAGATGAAATATTTCTACCTTTTTCATAATCAGTTACTGGTTTCTTTTTATTTTTGTTTAACATTAAATAATTTATGGCATTTTTAATTAACTTCAGGTTCAGTCCTGTAAGAGGTACTATTCCTTCCTCAAACCCTTCATGTCTTTCCTGAGAGTCTCTGATATTAATTGATTTTAAATTCATTATCGATGTTTCTTCAGTTAACGAACCACTATCAGAAAAAATTAATTTTGAGTTGATTAGAAGCTTACAATAATCAGTATATGAAAATGGTTTCATGAAAATTATATCTTTTAAATTATATTTTCTTATTTGATTTTGAAGTTTTTTATTCAATCTAAAATGAGTTGATACAATTATTGGCAACTTAAACTCTAACTTTAAATAATTGAGAAGCTTAAAAAAATCTCTCAAGTTATCTTCATTTTCAATATTTTCCTCTCTATGATATGAAATAAGGAAATATTTAAATTTTTTAACCTTTAAAATATTAAGCACCTTAGATTTTGATATTTTTTTTTTATAAAAGTCAAAAACCTCTTTTAAAGGACTTCCTACACAAATAATTTTATCTGAGTCAATATTTTCTTTTATAAGATTATCCTTTGAAATTTGACTATAAGTTAAATTTACATCAGATAAATGATCAACTATTTTTCTATTTATTTCCTCTGGTACTCTCAAATCATAACTTCTATTTCCTGCTTCTATGTGAAATATTGGTATTTTCAATCTTTTACAAACGTATGATAATAATGAGGTGTTGGTGTCTCCCAACAATAAACAAGCATCAGGTTTTTCTTTCTTACATATTATGTCAAATTCTTTAAGCATATTTGATATTTTTTCAATTACCGATGCACTACTTTTTTTAAAAGAATAGTTTGGTTTTCTTATATTTAAATCTTTAAAAAAAATTTCATTAAGTTCATAACTAAAGTTTTGATTAGTATTGACTAATATATTCTGAAAAAAATTATCAAATTTATTGATTATTCTGGAAAGTCTAATTATTTCGGGTCTTGTTCCAAACAGTGTTATTATTTTAAGCTTAGAATTTATTTTCTTCATCCCTTATCTGTTTTTTTAGTAATTTTACAGTTTCGTTAAAACTTAATTGTTTAGTATTTAAAGAATTGTACTCTTTTATAGAGCTTATATTTTTTTGACCTTTTGTAAAAAATTTTTCAAAGTTCTGTTCTTGATTATCCGGTTTGACTATAAAATACTTTTTTTTCTTTACTGTTCTTGACATTTCCTCTTTTGATATTAATATCTCATAAAGTCTTTCTCCGTGTCTAACTCCAATATTTTTAAAAGCATTATTTTTCTTAAAAATTTTCAACAATGATTTAACCACAGTTTCAATCGTGGCAGAGGGTGACTTTTGAACAAAAATATCTCCATTT
>MDTB01092310.1_pt1 | contig 10688 bp, 3 predicted proteins | sample 811161 | NCBI WGS metagenome assembly MDTB01 (sample SAMN05326650, study PRJNA326480) | marine metagenome | isolation source: seawater | place: Mediterranean Sea | collected 2009 | reverse complement strand
GGCGACCCGACGGGTTGGGCTATGGGTCTCGGAGGAGAAAGTCTTTACCCGTCTGTTTGACAAGGACGATGCGGTGCTGGAGTTGGGCTGTGGTGCGGGCCGGATTGCTTTTGGGCTGTATGAGCTGGGCTATCGTCATCTCATGGCGACGGATTACGCCCGCCCAATGGTCAAGCAGGCCCAGCAGATCGCACAGATGCTGGACTACCGGGTGGCGCTGCAGGTGGCGGATGCCACGGCGCTGCGCTTTGAGGACGATGCCTTCGACGGGGCAATCTTCGGTTTTAACGGATTGATGCAGATCCCGCAAAGCGGGCAGCGGGAAGAAGCCTTGCGGGAAATCCACCGGGTCCTGCGCCCGGGGGCCTGGTTTGCCTTTACGACGCATGACCGGGAGCGCTCGGAGCACAAGGATTTCTGGGAGGCGGAGGCGCAACGCTGGCGGGATGGCCGGCAGTCTCCCGATCTGGAAAAGCTTGGTGACCGGGCGGAACCGGCGGCAGAGGGGTGCCACTTCATGCATGTGCCCACGGTGGATGAGATGGAAGCCCTGCTGCGGCGGATTGGCTTCCGGATCGAGGTGCACGCGATGCGCTCCGACCTAGCCAATGAACCGACGGCGGTGCGCGAGTTTTCCGATGACTGTCGCTTCTGGGTGGTACAGAAGCCGGAATAATGCGAAAGTTCTGTGTATTTACAAACCACCGATGGAACGTCGAACGGGGGAACGTCGAACTTTGAACATCGAAGTTAAGGCTGGTAAGTTTAGGACATAGGTAACACTTCGACGTTCTCTCTAATCCTCCGTGTCCCCGTGTCCCCGTGTCCCCGTGTCCCCGTGTGAGATAATAACGTCGTGCATGTGCTCCGTGCTGATCATGAGTCGGATTTCACACGGAGCCACGGAGCCACTAAAGATGGATAAAGGAAGGTTATCCTTCATCTTCGTGCTATTCGCGCAGATTCGTGGGCCGGTTCAGTGAATAGTGAGTTGTGAATGGAGAATGGTACGTTCAGGACATAGGTGGTACGTTTAGGTTATTCTACCCATCGGTGTTTATTCGGGTTCACCCGTGGTTAAAACCCTAGCCGCTATTCCTGTCTTCCTGCTTTCCTTATTCCAATCATCCGTAGTCATCCGTGGTTAAAGCTTAGCGTCTTTGCGTCTCTGCGTGAGACTCTTTCTTTTGATGTTCTGAGTCTATCATAACAAGTGATATCAGAGTTCTGTGCAGTGGATTAGCCTCCGTGTCTCCGTGTCTCCGTGCCTCCGTGTGAGATAATGCGTCTCCGTGTGAGCTCTATTCTACGTTCCCGGTCTCGCATTCGTTGTTATCCGTGCCCATCTGTGGCAAAAAAGCTGCCATCGCGGCTCCGCTTACCCCGTGGCGAGAAGTATCAACTACCTACCGTTGCCTGGGGTCTTTATTTATAGAGAATGGAGTCATCCTAAAGAAACCAACTACCAGATCTATTACCAGCTCCAAGCGATGGACATAGATCAAAATCAAAAGAATCCGGCTGCCACGAAACCCGTTAACGATCCCAATTAGATAAGAATTTTTAAACGCAGCCTATTAAAAACAGTCTTTACATTCATACAAAAATAAGCATTATTACCCATCTTAAATAGACTAAATATAGTTTTTTAATAGGTTTAATATTACCAATCAATATAAAATAAACCCACATATGAACACACAAGTACGCGCTTTTATCGTCATCAGTACAGTCACCTTGTTCGGCCTCGCCACGCCGGCCATGGCGGTTGTCAACTGGTATAATTCCTCCGCTGCGGACAACTCTGGTGGCGCAACTGTTCCCATTGACGGCACGACGACGACTCCAAGCGGGTGGGTCGATACGTTTTTTGGAACACAGGCCACTGGTCAGAGTGGTCAGCAAAATGCGCAAGCCAACGGACCTGCTACCAGTCAGATAAATCCACCCCTAGTCAACTCCCAGCCCAATTACATGGCATTTGGTTTTACAAATCTGGGCATTGCTGCGGGCTCAACTATTAATGCGGCGTCGTTGAATGTCTCTGCCAACAATGTGGGTGTCACGCAGACCTACACGATCTACGGGCTCACCGGCACAGTTGATAACAACTTGGAATGGGCCAACGCTAATTTTAATCCCACTACTGCGAATACCTACGGGACCTTTACTAGTTTTACAGGCAGTGGAACCGTCGATTTGAGTTCCGCCATTCAAGCCTACGTAAATGGTGTGATCACCGGTATCGCCATCGGTACCACAGACTCTGCGGGAGCTTTCAACATTAATGATAATTACCTTACCTTCGCTACCAGCGAAAATAGTAACACAGCCCTGCGTCCCAGCTTGATGGTCGACTTCGTGCCCGAGCCCTCCACTTACGCGCTCATCTTTGGGCTGGTCGCTCTCGTTGGTGTCGTTCGCCGCCGCAAGAACCGCAGCTCGAGCATGCCGATGCCTGCTTAAAACTTTCACCGCTCTAACCCATCAAAAAATCAGTTAATCAACACTCAAATAAGCATATACAATGAACACAAAAAGAAATAAAATAGAATACGCCGGGCCGGTGGCCAAGGCGCTCGCCCTCAGCACCGCAGCCCTCCTCGCTCTGTCCGGATCCGTTCAGGCACAGACGACAGTCGACGGTGCTAGAGGCGTCTCGATGGGCGGTACCGCCGCGGCTCCTGCCGGTTCAGGCACGATTACCGGATTGAGCATCAATGCCCTCCCCAGCCAATTCAATATCGGTTGGACTAATCAGAATCTCTCCGGCTATGTCGTCCCGGCCGGGCAATTCACTGGTATTGCCCTCGACGGCTCCGATGTGGCTCACGCCAACCTCCTGCCCATCCGCGGACAGAGCTTCTCCGTGGCGAATGCCAATGACGTCACTGCCGACGTCGTTCAGATCAACCAAAACGGCATCACCACCGGTGGGCTTAGCATCCTCGACCGGAACGCTGTCGATGCCAATGGCGATCCCGTCCAGCAGGCCATCACCGTAGACAACGGTGCACTGATTGTCGGCGGCACCACTATGAGCGCCGCGGGTCCCACGGACACTGTCAATATCCTCGACCAGACCGCCGTGGATACCAATAATGATGCCGTCGAGCAGGCGCTTACGGTGAATAACGGGGAACTCGAGCTCAACGGCGAACCTGTTGTCGATGTCAATAGCCTCAATCTCCCGACGGCCAGCGATCCTAGCGATATGACGCGTGTTCGTGTTTCAGACAACGGCAATTTTGCATGGATTAGCCGTACCGAAGTGACCTTCCAGCTCTGGCTTGAAGTCTTGCGCTGGTCAGTCCAGAATGGCTACGAATATGACGATACCACTTCAATAATGACAACAGTATGGAATGGTTCCTTCTACGGAGCGATGATTATGGATATGGATGCCGATACAGAACCGGCCTCAGCCCGGTTTGTACGGCCCAAGTTTATCGATACCGCTACGCCTACCGGGCCGGGAATGAGCAATGGCGGTTTCGACCATGCGGTGGTCGGGGTGAGCATGATAGACATTATGAAGTGGACTAATGCCTTAAGTGAGTTTGTCGGCTTGACTCCTGTCTATTACGATCATGCCACTGACCGGGAAGATGCAAATATCATACGCACGGGTACCCCAACCACACCGACATTCGATAGTTCTATAATGGGTTACCGTCTTCCCACCAGGGCGGAGTACGAATATATCAGCCGGGATGCTCCTTCAATCTCGGCTTTGAATTACGACTACTATGGGGGGTTAAATCCCGCGTCTAGAAGCCATGCTCCAGTAGCCAGCTATCCAGCTGGTGCGACTCCGGATGGATTACATGACCTCTATGGCGGTGTCTACGAGCTTACTTCTGATATAGTATTTAAACTTAGTGAGGGGAGGTATTATACTCAATCTTTTGGTTTTTCTTTTTTTGATCCAATAACAGAGGCAACGAAGAATACTTCAACTAATTTCCGAATGCATCAGAAGCAGTTTAATCTAGGATTCCGTCTTGCCCGGAATTGATAGTTGACAGTAATCGCCACAGAAAATCCATTGCGATTTTTAGCAGAGGCCCGCCGAAGTGCGGGCCTCTTTTGTGTGTATCGCCAAAGACAGCAGTAGATCCTGCCGGGGAGCAGAACGTCGAATATTTAAGGATAGAATATCACGCAAAGTGGCAGAGCGTCAGAGGAATGAGGGAAGCCACGGATCCACACGGGTGTGAGCGGATGGGTAATGAGAGAACCGGGAGATGGCTCACGCAAAGACGCGGGGGGCACGTTGAACTTCGAACAGGGAACGTTGAAAGAAGCTCACGCAGAGACGCAGAGACGCAAAGAAGGTTGATGAAAATAGGTTATCCACAGACGAGCGCAGATGTTCGTAGATTATAGAGCCTTATTCCAATCATCCGGGTTTATCCGTGGATAAAGCTTAGCGTCTTTGCGTCTCTGCGTGAGACTCTTTCTTTTGATGTTCTGAGTCTATCATAACAAGTGATATAAGAGTCCTGTACAGTGGATAAGCCTCCGTACCTCCGTGTCTCCGTGTGAGGAATGGCGTCGTGCATGTGCTCCGTCATGATCAGGAGTCTGGTTTCACACGGAGCACCAAGATGGATGAAGAAAGGTTATCCACAGATTTACGCTGATGGGCTCAGATCATTGAACCTTTGCCCACGAATCGACACGAATTATTTTTATTCCACTTGCATGAAGACATAGTTGCTTTGCGTGAGATTCTTTCTTTCGTGCTATTCGCCGTACATCCGTGAGCCGGTTCCTGCCTTCTTTATTCCAATTATCCGTGTTTATCCAGGTTCATCGGTGGTTAAACTGTAGCGTCTTAGCGTGAGATTATTTCAACGTTCGATGTTCAATGCGCCCCCTCTCATGAGAAGGACTTGACAAGGCGAGGACGAAACCTAGTTTTTCTAGAAACAATAGATAAATAATCCGTTATATGAAGCAACATATTTTAGACCTTAATAGATCTCTTTACTTAACCCTATTACTAGCCGTTACCGTAGAACCTAGCTTCGCGGCTAATGAATGTGGTATAGATGCTGCCGGGCAGGATACCATTATCTGTAACCAAAAAAACCACGCGAATGGTGTAACTTATGTGAACTCCGATGGACTCACGCTGATTTTAAACAATTCGGCCATGACGATTGGGGGAACTCCCGGAGTGTCCGTAACCAGTTCCGCGACAAGCACAGGTGATATTACAGTCAACGGAGATAACTTTAACACACTAACAACTGCGGGAAATGGTAATCACGGGATCGAGGCAATTGTTGCTAACGCCAACGGCACTCAAAGCGCAACCGCAACCCTAACATCGGGAACGATTATCGTTGAATCCACGACAACACGAACAATTGGCCTTCTGGCTGAAACCTACGGGTTAGGAGCGGTTTTGGCTCGGATGGACGGGGGTACGATCTCTTCTACTGGCTCTGTGGCAGTTGGCATTACGACCCGCCAATATAATTCGAGTAATACGGGGACCAATACGATTTTGATTACCGACGGTATGATCACGACTTCCGGTAACGGCCTGGACGCTGATATCCTAGGGCAGGGACTCACTCTTGTGCAAATGGACGGCGGATTAATCGAAACGACCGGAGATTTTGGCCGAGGAATAATTATCAATAAACAAAATACAATTAGCACGACTTCCTCCATCGGTCGAATTACCGGTGGCGAGATCTCTACAGTGGGAAGTTCGTCGTATGGTGTTTTGGTTGCGAATTCAGACAATGGGATCGCCTTGGGGGAAATGAGTGGGGGTACAATTACAACTTCCGGTACCTCTGCCGTTGGTATATTTATTTACAAAGGCAACACTAACAGCAATGCGACTGCAGCTAGCACTTTATCTGGCGGCGAGATTATTACGGCCGGGCAGGGTGGACATGGTATACAAGTTTCACACTTAGGTCTGGGCGATGTAGACGTCTCGGCGACCGGAGGCATGGTCACCGCCAGCGGACTGAATGCGCACGGCATATATGCTGATTCAAGAGGTAGCGGTATCGATGTAACCGTGAGCACGGAGATTACGGGTGGAAGCGGTGCTGGTTACGCAGTGAGTACAGAGACTTCAGCGGGTCAAAACAGTACGATTGCGATCAACGCTTCGGCTGACATAAGTTCGGCTGCGGGGTTGGCAATTTTCAATAATCAGGGTGACTCGCAAAGCAACATTGCGGTGGGTGCGCAGGTCGCTGGTGAGATTAATCTGGGGAATGGCAGCGACACCCTGGACATCGGTGGAGATGCATCCAACATTACCGTGTTGAACGGCGGGGATGATGTGGGCGCGGGTGACGGATGGATCGATGTGTTGACTCTGCGCAATCAGAACATCGCTGACTTGCAAAATGCCCCGACCCTAATCAACTGGGAAGAAGTTAATATCATCGATTCGACTTTTGCAGCGGATGGCACGACCGCCGGAACGGTCAATGTTACTAATAGCTCTGTTACGTTGGGTGGAACTTCTGCGGTGAATGATCTCTTAGGGTCCACGGAGGATCAGACGATTACGGTGACCGACGACATGGCAATTGCAAATACGCTGGAAGGTGCCGGCGGTGCCGATAGCTTGTCTGTTTTGGGCAACACATCGGTAATCGGTGGTCTTTTCGGTGGGGGCGAGGGACAGGATGCCAGTGCCTTGGCTGATGCTGCAGATACCATCACCGTCAATACCACAGGCACTGTTCAAGTAGTCGAGGGCGGCGCAGGCGGTGATGTCATCAACCTGCTTGGAGGAACGATTACGACCGATGTCTTGGGGCAGGCAGATAACGATATAATTACTTTGAACGGAGCGATGGTAACTGGCAACATCGACGGAGGAACGGGTGATGACAGCATTGATTTACTCGCCGGAGCCGTAAGTGAGGTACTGGGTGGAGACGACAATGATACGATCATGCTAAACGGCGCTACTGTGGGCGGTAACATCGACGGTGGTGCGGGCAATGATACGATTGATCTGCTTTCTGGTACGGTTAGCAATGTTCTGGGTCTGGCAGACGATGATGCGATCACGCTGAACGGTGCTACTGTGACCGGTAACATAGTAAGTGGTACCGGTAATGATAACTTCATCTGGCAATTGGGCTCGACGACCGATTTTCGAGGTGGTGACGGTTCGGACGTTGCCGATATAAGGGCTGCGGAGTATGACGGGACCCAGATTCTTGATGGCGGTGATGATGCGGATTCGGGTGACGGATGGATTGATCAGTTGACTCTAGGCAATCAAGTGATTGCAGGCACAATATCGGGTGCCAATATCCTTAATTGGGAAAATGTTTTCTTGGTCGATTCGACTCTGGAAGTGGACGATTTGGTCACCGAGACTTTGAATGTCAGTGGCGGCTCGACGACACTCGGTGGTGCGTCCGCAATTACCAGTGTATTGGGCTCGATTTCGGATGAAACAATTACCGTAACCGATGTCACCGTAATCACCAATGTGCTGGAAGGTGCGGGCGGTGTCGATAGCTTGTCTGTTTTGGGCAACGCATCGGTAACCGGAGGTGTCTTTGGTGGAGGGGCCGGTCAGGATGCCAGTGCCTTAGCTGATGGTGCAGATCTGATTACGATCAACACGACCGGTACGGTGCAGATGGTGGATGGTGGCGCGGGTGACGATGTCATAGACCTGCTTGGAGGAACGATTACGACTGATGTCTTGGGTCAGGCAGACGATGATACAATTACTTTGAACGGAGCGACGGTAGACGGAGACATTGACGGCGGCGCAGGCGAGGATACCATCGATCTGCTTTCCGGTACCGTGAATACAGCTGTACTGGGTCAGGGCGATGACGACACGATCACTTTAAACGGAGCCACAGTGACTGGCAATATCGACGGAGGAACGGGTGAGGACACGATCGATCTGCTCGCCGGTACTGCGGACTTTGATGTCCTTGGTCAGGATGCCGTTGATACAATCACTCTGGACGGAGCAACGGTGACCGGTTCGATTGACGGCGGCGCGGGTGTGGATGGGATTGATCTGCTCTCCGGTACAGTCAACACGAATGTCCTCGGGGGGAACGACAACGACACGATCACGCTGAACGGAGCGACGGTGACCGGCAATATCGATGGAGGAACGGGTGGCGACACGATTGATCTACTCGCTGGAGCCATAAGTGAGATACTAGGTGGAGACGACAATGACACGATCACGCTGAACGGCACGACGGTGACCGGTAACATAGACGGTGGTGCAGGTGCGGATGTGATCGACTTGGTTTCTGGGACAGTAAACACGGATGTTCTGGGGGGTACGGGCAATGATACCTTCTTGTTGAATGGAGCAAATATTGACGGAAGCATCGATGCTGGTGCTGGCGAAGATCGCCTTACTTGGCGGTCTGGCTCGATGGTTCAGTTTAATGGTGGAGAAGGCGCTGATGTCGTCGAGATTACAGCGGCGGAATATGACAACACCCAGATCCTCGACGGTGGGGACAACGATGACGAAGCTAATGGGATCGTCGACGAGTTGTATTTTTATGGACTGGATGTGGAGATCGCAGGCAGCATTAATCTTATCAACTGGGAGATTATTTTTTTGGATGATACGAAGGTAGATTTTGTTGATAATTATCTGTCTACTAGTAAGGCCGACGGATCTGGACTTTTCCTGACCAACGACACGACCTTAAAGGGCGGTGATGAATTTATTTATGATGGCAATATGAGCATACTCGGCACCAGCGAGTTCGAGGGATCCGGCGGAGGGCAAGGCGTGTATCAAGTGGAGAATCTTTCTAATAATGGCCGGGTGAACCTGCAGGACGGGGCGACCGGTGATACAATGACAGTGTTAAGTGATTACTCCGGAGCGGGTGCTTTGTTGCTCGATGTGGATCTGGTGAATAATAGCGCGGACACACTGGTGATAGACGGAGATGTGACCGGTGGTGGCATCACGGAAATTACAGTAGAGGATTTGGCCGCTCCGGCTTCGGCCAGCACCCGCGCAATGACTTTTTCGAACCAAAGTATTCTTCTAGTCGATGTGACCGGTGCGACCGCGGCAGGAGATTTTACGCTTGTGGGTGAGACTCTAACAAAAGGGGCTTTTGACTATATTCTGGAACTGGAGAGCAGCCAATGGATGCTCGTGCTGGCGTTGAACAGCATGGGTGCGGTCGCCGGGGCGGCTCCTTCGGTTCTGATCAACGCCTTTACCGATCTGCCGACGTTGGAGCAGCGCACGGTATCGCGCCAATGGTTGTGGACCGGTGCGGTGAGTGAGGATGGGCAATCGCCCGATCAGGGTGTTTGGTTGCGCTTCAGTGGGGACCACGTGAGTGCGAGTGCGGAGAGCAATGCCGGTGTATTTGATTATGACAGCGATGTCTGGGGCACACAGGCCGGCATGGAATTTCGTTTGTCGGATAACGAGTATGGCCAGTGGCTGCTGGGCGTAACGCTTCAGCATGGTACAGTTGACGCCGATGTGGGTAACGCACAGGGACGGGGTAGCGTTGAGGCCGACGGCTATGGAGCGGGACTGACCGCGACCTGGGTAGGCCATTCCGGCAGCTACCTGGATCTGCAGGGGCAGATCAACTGGATCGAGAGTGATTTTTCGACACGATCTGCAGGAACCCTGATCGAGGCGCATTCTTTTACCGCTCATGCAATTAGCATCGAGGCGGGTCGTCGTTTTGCGATTAAAGGCAATCACTCACTCATACCACAGGCGCAGTTATCTCTGGGTCAAATTGATGGAGACCGTTTTACCGCTAGCTCCGGTACGGAGATCGACCCGGGAGCGAACGATAGCCTGACCGCTCGTTTGGGCCTCGCCTACAACTACAATTTGCCCGATTCAGAAGGTCGGAGCCTCGGGAACGTCTATCTGGTGGGCAACGTCCTACCGACCCTGTCCGGTATCAGCAAGGTGCGGGTGGGCGATACAGAAATCCGCACGGAATATGAGCCGACCTGGGGCGAAATCGGTATCGGTGGTTCGATTGCGGTCCGCGAGAACGCGCGTCTCTACGCCGAGGGCTCCTACAAGACGGCTCTCTTTGATACCGTGGAAGACAGCGAGGGGTATTCTTTCTCTGTCGGGATGAACATCAACTGGCTCTAATTTGAGCCACTGATCTACACGGATAAATACGGATTAAGAAGATCTCACGCAGAGACGCAGAGGCGCAAAGAGTGTAGATGAAGAAAGGTTAACCACAGATGAGCGCGGATTTTCCCAGATCGTAGAACCTTTGCCCACGAATCAAAACGAATCATCACGAATTATTTTTATTCTACTTCTTTGCTTCTCTTCGTGAGATTCTTTCCTTCGACGCTCCTTCTAATTCTCCGTGTCTCCGTGCCTCCGTGTGAGATACAACGTCGTGCAAGTTCTCCGTACTGATCATGCGTCTGGTTTCACACGGAGGCACGGAGGCACGGAGGCACGGAGCTTGGGATGGGTACAATTAAATATGACCTCCGTGTGAGAAATAACGTCGTGCGAGTGCTGCGTCCTAATCAGGAGTCGGGGTTTCACACGGAGCCACGGAGGCACGGAGCTTTGGATAGGTACAATTAATTATGACCTCCGTGAGATCCCTTCGACGTTCCTTAGCCTCACATCTGATTTGATCCGCGTGGATCCGTGGCTGGAAATAAAAATCCGC
>MDTB01044163.1_pt1 | contig 10688 bp, 21 predicted proteins | sample 811161 | NCBI WGS metagenome assembly MDTB01 (sample SAMN05326650, study PRJNA326480) | marine metagenome | isolation source: seawater | place: Mediterranean Sea | collected 2009 | reverse complement strand
GCAATTCTTTCGACTGCGTTTTGTTTGGTCTGATCTCCCGAGAACATGTCGACGACATCGCCTTCCATTATATCTTGAGCATTCTGATTTTTTGTCTCGGATACCCTTAGCACTCCGTCTCCATCGGCGTCAAGAGCAGTAGGAATAGCATAGTTGCCTGAGCCTCTGCATTCTTTCTGGGCTTCTTGACGGGAGTATCCCATGCGCATATAGTCTTTTATGCAGTCATACTCTTCTTCTTGAAGAACTGTAACTGCTTCTCTTATCATCTGTCTCAGCTGTTTGGATGTAATCTTCATCGTGATTTTACCTTTCTAGTCTTTTAATTTCTTTTTGGAGTCGCTTCAGCTCAGAAACGCTGGGGAGAAGATCGGCAGCAGATTCTCCCTCGTTAAGTGAACCAATTTCTGATAGAGCAGCACCCACTCTCTCAACAAATTCAGACATTGTATATAGTGTTCTTCTCATGTTTCCAGTCTGATCTTCGGCGAGGGTACCAATAGACCTTCCAGCATCCTGAATCTTTCTTCCTGCGGACATTACCTTGGTTCCGCTTCGGCTCTCAATAAACTCTCTCATCTCAGACTGGCGATCTTCGTTTTCAAGAATCTGCCTTTCTTCATTGATAATTTGCTGCAATTGCTTTTTTGTAATCTTCATCTGCCGTAGCCTCCAACAATAAATATTCATTAGCAATCAATAAAGACAGCTAAAATTAAATTCACAATCTAGATGTGCTGTATTTGACTCTCGCCGCAGCCAGATAGATTTCCTTTGTTTAAAAGATACATCTTTCCAGATGCATAGACTTTAATCTTTCTATCAAGTATTTCCAAGATTATTCCGCTTCTCTCTGCTGAAGTCATTTCCCACATAGTCTGGCCTAATTCGTCCTGATACAGGCAAAATCCAGAAAATTTTACTATATCCCCAGGCTTCATAGATTTTCTGTCTCCTCACTGCCCTCTGGGGGCCAGAAAACCATCAGCCTTCCATCTTTCATCACTTCAAAGCAGGGACCCATTCTTTGCCAAGCTTCCCATGCATCATCAATATCATATTCTAGCATTAGATCATCGTGTCTGTCACAATACTCTTTGAACGTCATCTCTCTAATAACAAGGCCTCCGAGCCTATGGCAATAATCACCCACCTTCATTAGATTTATCCTGTATTATCACAAGGGTTTCTGCCTGTGCACTTGTGTAGTGCCACTCTCCTGCTATTCCGTCCCATGAGACAACTGTATAGTCTTTTGTAATCTTTATGATTGTGCCGTGTGCCTCATCATACTTCCACATGGGAGACTTCTTGACTCTGTCACCGGGCTTCATCATCTATATCCTGACTCATAAATACCAAAGTAATGGCGATGGCTGTCTTCGAATCCGAACTGTCGAACGCCGCTATAATCTTGAGGTGTCGACACCCAAAATTCACCGTCCCTGTCTCTAAAACAATAGCAGATAATTCCGACAGGCAAAAACCTTGTCGGCTTGACAGTTCTAAGATAGAGAGTTTCAAAATTCACTAATCACCTCAATATCATAGCATTCATCTGGGCCAGTAAGAACAATTTTATCCTCTCCTTCAAGACAGATAAACAAGCCGTCACAATCTCCTGAGTTATACTTAGAAAACACCAGAACAGGTCCAGACCAACCCTCACCATCAGGCCTGGGGGTAATAACGTTCCCCTCAGTGTCATGGATCCACGCCATCCTATACCTTATCAAGTCGCCGACTTTCATTCTCTATCTTAGTGATAAGTCTTTCAAGATACCACTTCGCTTTTCTGAGGTCTTCTAGCGGTTCATTCTTATGGCGATGCCGAGCGACATATTTTATAACATTTCCTTCACAGAAGTTAAGATCCCAATCTTCAATTGCGTCTATCACTTCTATTTTCCCTCTGTTATAATGGTCCGGGTGATCAACCATTTCTCTTTCTACTTTCACAATCTAGATTCTCCTAAATAATCTTACACAAGAAAACCTATAATTACACATGTTGCAATAAAAATTACTAAACTGTCTCATCTTTTTCCCAAAGGGAAGCATCGAGTAGGACTAGCTTTGGTTCACCTACTGTAGATAGGCCGACGTTGTCTCTCCTGAACTCTCGAGCAGGAATGTTGAGGTCTGCCATCGCACGAAATATCTTTTCATTGTGCGGGTCCTGGATCATTTTTCTAACCCTTCTGGCAACAGGAGATTGTAGTATTCTATCTGGCACTTCTGCTTCGGGCCCATCAAGGTCAGCCTTGGAAAAAGGAATGGTGTCTGATGCGCTGTAGAGATCCTCTTCATTTATTTTCACCGTTTTCATATCTTCATCTTCAGAAGAAGCAAAAAATGGGTGAGACCAATGATCTGGATCGCTCTCGTATTTAAAATGATTAATAATTAAGTCAACCAGGGCAAGGAAGGGAACTGGTTCAATTTCACCCTCTCCTTCGAGCCCCAAAAACTTGTAGAAAGTAGTCTTGTCAACAGGAACAACTCTTTCTGAAACTATCCAAGATCTATCATCGGAAACTTCAAATGTTCTTGGAAATACTTCTGGATATTTTTGCTGCATTCTCAAATCAGATTCGAGACGATTTGCAGAAAGTTTTTGCTTTTTTGTGAAGCCGCGAATATCCTCTCCTGCACGCAGTCCCCTTTGCTGCCTTTGTGTGCCCGAGAGATCCTTAGCCGGCTTGACTTGTGTGTTTATTATTTTGACAACATGGTCCTTGTTATCAGGTATTTCATAAGCAATCCTGTGTGATCCCTGGCCCAGCCTTTTAAAGAGATCATCAGCTACGTGAATTGGATCTTCACCTTTTTCAAACCTTCTCTCAAACTCACTAAATGATTTTCCAAAATAGTCTGACATTGGAGATTCAAGAATAATCTGTCTAATATACGTGCGCAAAAGGCTCTCAGCAATCTTCACTGTCTTAGCCCCCACTGGCCTTTATTGCTTTCTCCTGGGCATATGCCTTTTTCTTTGTCTTGTGGCATCCTAGTTTTTTGTGAGGTTTTTTCTTTCTAAGCAGTACATATTTCCCCTTTTTTCCCTTGCTAGTTTTGCAGTCTCTCTTTCTGACGATCTCAGATATAATTGCTTCTCTTATGATCTGTCTTAGCTGCCTTCGAGTGACTTTCATTAGATTCTCTCAGTGTCTGTCGGTAAGGTCGGCGAGTCTGCGATTTTAAGCCCTCTCTCTCTTGCTAGGTACTTTTCACGCAAGTATTTTTGTTTGACGTTAGATAGGTCTCTCCACCAAGTCCTTGCCCAATTCATTATCTGGTCGCTTATAATTTCATCTTCGTATAGCTCGTTTGCCAAATCCTGATTCATGACTAGCTCTGTCATAGCATGGGATCTCCCTAGTACTTGTGAAGAGTATGTCTGACTGTACCTTTCACTCAGTGGGTCGCTGATATCGTCCCAGGTTAGCTTGCCATCATAATTTTTATAGTTACTACCCATATCCATCTCGGATCCTGTTCCATTGTGCTCATTTCTAGCAGCTTTCTGCTTAAGGGATGACAAGAATCTTATTTGATTTTCAGGTCTTGCGGATCTCTCCAGCGACCACAGTGCCAAAGCTGGAACACCTATGGCAATCATGATGGCAGCAAATTCTACAGGCGCAATTTTTGCCATTGATAGAGAAGCACCCTTTGAAATCTCTTTTGCTGTTTCGCCCCCCACAGATCTTACGTACTCCAGAATCCCTTTTGCCTCTAGGGCACGTGATGCTTCATCGTAAACAAACTTTGATCCCTTTGCAGCCTTCTTAGTCCTTTGATATCTTTGTGACCAGTCAGCAATTGATTTAATTGTTGACATGAGATTTGTAATAACAAGTGCTTCGTTAATGACAAAAGCTTTCTCTATCTCCTCACTAATAATTCTTTTCAACTGGGACTCTGTGATTCTCATTATCTATGCCAGCCCAAGAATTTTATCAATCTCTGCTTTGTTTTCATCTTCAGCTGCAGAAACCTCTTCCCAGCCATCCAGCGTATCCCAATCATTGGGAAGGTCAAGATCAGCTGCAGCTCCAGTATCAGGATCCTCTATGTTATCTTCAAAAAATGATACACAAGCTGCTTTTTGAGACGACGTTGCCTGCTCTGTGTCGAAATGGACCGGATCATAATTGTTAAAGTCTCCGCCCCAGCGTATGTCCATATCTTTAGCTATTTTTTCTGCGGGAGCCCAGTTCTCTCTTGCACTGTTAGGGCCGGTCTTCATGCCCCGAGTCTCAACTGATGGGCTTCCATCGGCCTGCTTTTTCCACCAGACTATGTTTATGTCTGTAGCGTACCCGTATTGATGAGGGGAGCTACAGGGGTCAACTGCTTGCGGATTGTCGCGGACATACTTTAGAGCATATTGGTGGCTTGGATACCTATGAGCGCTAGTAACCTGTACAGACACCCCTGCGTCATTAAGGGCTTGAAAAAAGATTCGAAGCTTTCTCTTCGCAGTCGGATTTAGCCTTTCGAAACCAGACCTTAACCTTACATAGGGGCTAGGGTTCGCCTCTTTGTCGATAAGGGATAGTGGGTCATCTGATGCTTGAGGTGTTCTTGCTTGAAGGGGCTCGATGGCGTCGGGGGACGCACGCTGGCTCTGAAAGGTTTGCTCTGATATCATCTCGACTATGATGCTCCGGAGCTGTTTTCTCGTTACTTTCATAATTTTCCTCTGCAACGGTATAAGAATAATTATATTCTATCTACTGATTATTCTAAAACAATCAGAGTATCCAGGAGAACAATATTTGTTGTCTCTCCTTTTAAAATTTTGGCTGTCTTGCTCCTACCGGGAATTTCTACGATCTCTACCAAAACACCCATTTTTCTTTCAATTTTTCCAAACTTTTCTACAACAGAGAGGACAAGGTCACCTAACTTAGGCTCTGTTATCTTTCCTGATGTCATAATCCCTGTGTCATCGATTTTTAAACATCTTTCAGCGGGCATTCTAAAAATAGAACTCCTTTTCTCAGTCTGTAGAAAGACGTCTTTTTTTCCTACACCTACAACCGTTGCAAGTATGCGATGCTTTTCTGTGTCACCAGACTTAGACCTTGTTGATCCGATGACAGCAACAAGGTCGTTTTTCTTCAGTTTCAAACTAGCCTCTTTAATATGTATAAAGGCTCTTGAATTAAATCGGGGTTAAAATCCACCAATCACTGATATTGCTATTAGACCAGGAAGAGGCTGCTTCACGTACACACCTGAGAAAAGAGTATCTGTCCTTCCTCCTACATATGAGAATGCTGCCTCAAGCTTCTTGCTTACAGCTGGATCAGATGCCATCTCAGGAGTGACAACTAAAAGCATGACCCCCGTTGATGCCTTTCCTGCGGGTGACGGGCATGGAGATGACTTTAAACAACCCTGATATAGCATCGCTCCAATGTCTTGCTTGCTTACATCTCTAGCGACCGTGCTTCCTATAACCATTCTTCCAGAAGTCCCTAGTACTCTCTCTAGATCTTTTGAATCAAACGACTGAATTGGAGAATTTTCATCGGCAAGCTTTAGAACCTGCATTACAAGTTTTGCAAAATTCTTATTAGCTGTGGGATACATCCCAAGCATCCCGACCTTGCCTCTAAGAAGCTGAAGCTGCTTCTCGTTGTCTAGTAGAATGTGAGGCTGGAGTGCTACATCTGCTGATAGAGATTCATAGTTTGTAGATATTGTTGGGTTGAGAAGCTCCTGAGCAGAGGGTTTTGTGATTACATAAACAACCTTTCCTCCTGCCCCAACTGACTTCAAGTATCTCTCAAGAGAAAGATGAAGTGCACCACAGGCGCTACCTGTTCCTCCGCCGCCGCCAGCCAATACAAATAGCCAGTCTACTTTTCCAATCCTTGTCCTAAGAGCATCCTCTACAGACGCGCTGTTGTCACTCAAGACCTTCTTGCCTAGTGCTATATCCTTTCCAACACCGTCAGCTCCAGGAAGCAACAGGAAGTGTTCTGCAGGGACTCCTTCTGGCTGGTCCTTGACAGTCGTGTTCACAAGCAGCGTCTTGGTATACCCTAAATCCAGAAATGCCTTTGCTAGTTTTCCACCGCCGCCGCCTACACCTAGAAATGCACAGCTTACAGCACTTGGTGCTCTGTTTTCTGGAAGCATCTGTGCATCTTGTGCCACAGGTTCATCGTCATAAGCTTCGACAAAGTCAAAATCATCAAACTCGCCTGCACTAAAATCGCTATCTGCGGATTCTGCCTGGGGTGCTTGCACTGCTACAGGTGCAGCATGTTGTTCTGGAGGCGTGACGCTGTGAGATTGTTCAACATTCTCAGCAACAGGCACTGGCTCATGAGTCTGGGGTGCAGGCTCTGGCTCCGGCTTTGGCTTGGCTTGTATTTTTGCTGCTGCCGCCCTCAGAGTTTCTTTTGCTGCTTGATCGTAGAAGCTATCGTTTGACATTTTTTCCTCACTGATTTTTTCATCTGCGTAAAAAGTACTAACCCTGGGATTTAAATTTTTTAATGTAGAAGCCATTTTTAATACTATACCACATAATACTATATATTCACTGATAGTGTAAACAGAAAAGGCAGCGTGCTAAGCACGCTGCCTTTTATTTTATATTAGTGTAATTCAAATATTAGAAAAGATAGGAATTAATCACTTAATCCTAAACAGCTAATAGCTAAATTATGCAACAACTGGTAGACCGGAAACTGCATTATGAGCAGCAGTGGCGCCTGATTGCCTTCCAAGAATTACCCAACCTACACCGTTCCACATAAGAGTTGCAGACTGTCCAACAGTTGTGAACGCCAGTGACGCCCATGCACCTGATGTGGATGCCGGTGTAACATCTTGTGTGGTTCCGCCTGCAGTGAGGCAAACCAAGTGCTTTAGCTGGCCAATAATAGTACCATTTGCTAGCGCTGGTGCAGGAGACCCTGTAGTACAAACCAAGAGACTGAGCGGGACGGTGTGACTAACAGCCCCAGCATCTGTAACGGTCTCAGACTTCATAACAAGATCGCTGCATATCGCTTGTCCAGTCAGACTTGTTGAGGAAGCAATTGTTAAGCCGCTTCCTGTCCCTTGAAAGAGACCTTTTTTATCATTAATAGTAACCTTTGGCATAATAAACTCCTTAGTTTGTCCGCACGATTCCAATCCGCCGGCGGGTTCGGTGGTTAAGTGGATTGGGCCTACCAATATATAGGAGCTTCATGTCTAAAAATCACTTACATTCCGTTAGCAAGATAAAATTTAACGAGCTTAGCAATAGACAACTCTTCGGCGTCACCTGCTAGTGCTGCCTGGAAGGCTACATCTAGGTCACCTGTCTCTTCAATCTCTGATATAGCTTCTTCTGCGCTCTTTGTATCCTGAAATACAATTACCCTACAACCCTCTAAGTCACTGAATCTTTCTAAGTCATTCAAAAGTACAACTCCCTCTACGTGTAGGTCATCTGGGCTTGGATTCTCTTCTGCATAATAGTATCTTGTCACTTACCTTCTCCTTTTTTTGGGGCGACATAGTGATACTACAGCGCAAATAGTCAATTTTACACATCTATGACATTGCAGATGAAACTAATCCGACTATGCAGATAGAGATCATAGAAGCCAGAAAGACAAAAGCTGTTACTGCAATCGCGAACTCTCTCAGGTTAATCCCTCTGTACTCAAGTTTGTCTAGAATTTTTTTTATCATGCTATTCCTCCTCGTTAGTCTTGTTAGATATTCCTTTCTGAATAACAAATAAGTCAGCGGGACACTCAAAGGAAATATGGCTTGAAGTGCCCCAGCTTGTATCTGACCACACAACCTCAGCTATCTCCATAATGGACTGCTGGTCAGGTCCGGGTCCGACAAGAACGTCATCTACACTAATCACTATTCCAATTGGATTTTCACTGTTTGGAAACTTGTGATGCGGCTTGCTCGAATCAGTTATGTATCTAACCAAATCTCCGGGTGACAGATATGACCATCCTGCATTCATGTAAAATACATATTACACACTCAGAATTGCAGCTCAGATTAATTTTTCCAAAAAACCTGAATGCACACTATCAAAAGAGAAAGTGCAATACAGATCATCGTCTTGGGTGTGAACATTGACTCTTTAAGTAGCCACCAGGTTAAAAGTGGAAATACAAGATACGAAGTTCCAAAGCCAATAAACCTGACGGCCCAGACTGACTCTCCCAGGGCAGAGTATGTCATCCTTGTCCCGAAATATGCACAAAGAGTTGCTGGGATTGATAGGCACAGAGCGATATAAAGGCTCTTATCTGAGATTGAGTCTTTCATAAATTGAAGATTACTAGAAAACCAAACTATTATATGCAATAGAAAAAATAGAAACATTCCAAGAATAAGTTTTTGCCAAACCATCTTTTATTATCCTTACTTTAGAATAGATTCTAACTCATCGATGTCAGAGTTTTCACTTTCTTCTTCATCTTCTTCACTCTCGTGCACTCCCGCGGTCCATCCTTGCCAATCTGAGTACCCTTTACGTCGAAGAGTCAGCTGCTCTTCGATCTTGTCTGGTCTGAATCTCATCAAGTCTGGAATATGTTCTCCAGCATGAATACTATTTTTGTCAAACCACCCTTGCGGAACTTCGAGTGCATACACAACAGAGCTAGCAGACATTTTGCTTTCTTCGTCATGCGGCTCTAGATCCTCTATGTTTGTTATTATCCCGTTTTTATCTATGAATGCAATTGAAAGTGGGATGTGTGTATTTTTCATCCAAAAGCCTTGCATTTCGCTAGATGGAAAAACAAAAAGCATGCCAGTTCCATCCTGCATGCTTTCTCTGTGCATAAGCCCTTTACGCCTAAGAAACTCAGAGTCAGCCAGCTCTATGTCAAGAGTGCCATTCGAAAGCCTCAGGGTGTCTTTCTTGCATGTGGGAAGAGATCTATGAACCTCTTCTTTTATAATTCTTCTTAGAGTTTCTGGTTTTAAAATCATTGGCCCCTCAATATTAATTATAATTTGGAGCTATTATTTATCGATTAAAGGCGAGATTAGTCAACTCTCATGATGTCTGCAAGAAGGTATTCCTTCTCTTCAGAGGTTTTTTCTAAAATAACGCGCGCTTTAACACTTGGTGCGACTGTCCCGCCAACAAACCACTCATTGTTTTTTATTGCTATTAACTCTACAACAACCCCAATCTCTGACATTCTATCGAACGGGGCAACTCTATCACCTACTTTTATCAATTTCTACCTCTTTTGATTTTAAAGTATACCAAGACTATTTAAAACAGTAATCCCTAGGGGGAAATTACTCTTATGTCTTCTTCTTTGTATCTTTCACCCAGCCCTGACTTGATAACCTGGTACTCAATGACATCTACTATTTTAACAGGCCTGTCCATTACATGCATTGAGCTAGTTCGGCTATTTACGATTACTGCGGGAGACCACACGACCTCGTAAGGAGGTCTTGATGATGGTACATGTGATCTAACTTCAACTAGATCTCCTGGCTTAAATTTTGGGGTCTTAGAGTATCTCATGTACCAGTCCTATGATGTGGGGGTGGTTACTAGGGAGGGTTCATCTCCGGTTTCACCTCGTTTAACTTGTGTTATAGCAATTTGTCTTGCTCTTGAACTATGACCAGTCCGAATCATTTACCTTCTCGCCCCATGTTCTCTACTATTTTACTTACTATTGCTATTGTTTCTTCTGGAGAGGTCGTTATAAAGGCTCTATGTTGAGGTAAAAGTGCTTCATAGATAGCTCTATCATTACCATCTCCTGTACACTTATCTCCTACAAACCAACACTCGACTTCGGGAAAGTGTCTAAGCGCGTAAGTCTTATCCCACCCAGACGGGTATATATCAAAGCTAGTAGATCCGCCGAGAGCAACAGTTGCTTGAATATTGCACTTTTCTATGTCTCTCATTAGAAGCTTATAGAAACGATGTCTGATCTTATAATCTCTGTCTGCATTAACCCAGGCCAGACGCTGTTCTGTGCTTGCTGACCTTCCAATCGGACACCAATTAAGCATAGACTCTCTATAGTGGAAGAAAGTACCTGTGTAGGGAAGGCTATGAATAGCAAATATACATGATTGATACTCTATGCAGCTTGATAAGATAGCATTGTAATCATCTCTTCCGAGCTCTTCAATCATACTAGCTGAGTGTGATTTTTCATACTCTAGACTTGATGAAGACCACTTGTAGACCTGGGTTCCATTACAAGGAAGCAGGATCAACCTAGACGGATCGACTGAACCTGAAGCAGACCAGAGATCTTGACATTGCTGCACAAGATAGTCATATCCACTCCCAGTAACAATTCCAATGTGTGTATGCTCAGAAAGATCTTTGAGCGCTTTTATCACGTGAACGTTTACTTTCTCTCTCGGAGGTGTAAGCGTTCCGTCCATGTCAAATAATACTATTGATTTCATATTCTAGTTCAGTTATGTATTTTATAAATAATGGCTCCTCCTGTAAGACTTGAACTTACGACCCTCTGATTAACAGTCAGATGCTCTAACCAGCTGAGCTAAGGAGGAAAAGGGGGAGAGCTTTAGCACTTCTATTCTCTCTGCTCGTGATCATCAAGCCTTTTGAGCCTGTCCCCTTTTTGGGTTAGATGTAAGCACACCGGTAAGTAAAACCGTTCACGAGCTTTCTCCCTGTTCTC
>MDTB01000028.1_pt1 | contig 10688 bp, 16 predicted proteins | sample 811161 | NCBI WGS metagenome assembly MDTB01 (sample SAMN05326650, study PRJNA326480) | marine metagenome | isolation source: seawater | place: Mediterranean Sea | collected 2009 | reverse complement strand
TACAAATACGCAGACGTACAAACGATGTCGTATATGGGTTCTGTAAACTTATCTAAATCTGAAACGAAAGCCTTGAGAAAAGCATTCGCAAGTGCGGCCCAATCAGAAGTAATCGCAGGATACATCACCAAGAAGAAACTTATCTCACCAAGTGAATACGGTGAAAACCCTGACTGGGTTCAACTTGTTATCGATGCAGGTAAGAAGTGGGTAGGAAAGTTCTAATCTAAACTTTGTGAAGTGGCCTTCGGGCCACTTTCTTTAAAGGAAACGTCATGACAGTATTGATATGTGGTGCAAATGGATCGATAGGAAGTTTCATTGCCAAGGAAGAAGCAAAGAACCACAAAGTGGTCGGCACTTACAGAAAGCATGACGACCATGCAAAAGAACTAGAAAAGAATTCAAATATAACTTTAATACAAAAAAATATGTTCGAAGGTACCGACATGAAGGATGTCGTAGACCAAGCCAGACAACAAGGACCAATAACGAAAGTATATTGGTTGGTTGGAGAAAGTTGGAACATCGGATGGGACAAACTCAAACTAGAAGACTTCCAACACGCAATCAAGATGTGTGCGGAACCGTTAGCAAGTTTAATCATTGAGTGCAAACCAGAACTGTCGGACGAGAACAATCTAATGCGTTGGGCAAGTATATCTGGTATAAGCAGTTTGATATATGCAGGTGGCCCAAACAAACCGGCAACAGGCGGTGCCAAACACATGGCAGAGTTTTATTTTAGAAGTGCGAGTGCATTTTGGACTTGGAAGAAAAATCTTTTCAACAATGTAATACTGGGCAATTCAAAACGTACAAAGAACTTGTATGTTGGCTACCATGGCGATGTCCTAAAAGAGATATACAAGAATGATATTCCTTTGGGGACAGGTACAGAATCAGAAAACGTAGCAAACGTTTTGCTATGGTTAAACAGTGATACTAACAAATTCATGACAGGACAAGATATCATATTCGACGGAGGAGAGACCATAAGGACAAGAGACAATGTCAAAGACACTCCAATGAAAGATCATCCAAAATATTACTAACAATTAAGATGGTAGTCCCTAGGAGAATTGAACTCCTGTTTGCGGTATGAAAAACCGCTGTCCTAACCACTAGACGAAGGGACCAAAAGACGTGTTACCAAAAACACCAAAAACACCAATCATACCAAAATAGGCAATTAGGCTCTTGAGTTGTGGTGCCCCCAGATGGACTTGAACCACCAACCTACTGATTACAAATCAGTTGCTCTACCAGTTGAGCCATGGGGGCGTTTGTTTAATTATATTATACTAGAAACACCCAATAGTCTACCGTTTAAACTGCATATAAGCGTCTTACAGTGGTGGTAAAAGTCAATATGGAGTAACTGTACTCCGGTGAGTAATATACGCACTTAACTGCTGTTTTGACGCCAATTAAAGAAGTGTATAAGTTGTGCCATTTCGCTAGTAATCCTATTGAATCTGTTTAGTACGTACTCCATTGCTAGTATTTCTTTAAGCATTGGCCAATTACCTTTCCAGTAGTGTTTCATCTCAGTTAGAGAGTTCTGACAGTATTGCTTTACTTCTGTGTTAGGATGGTAAAAAGAATTATCACCTTGGGTTGTTTTTACCTTACTTGCCAAATCTGTGTTCGTCCATTCTTCAATTATAGTACGCCAGTGTGTGCAATCCATTAGTTGGTGCATTAACTCTAGAGTCAGATTGTCATAATTGATACTTTCAAATTTTTTATACCAGTCATAGTTGAAGAGGATTGCCTCCCAACACGGTGCCTGCTCGAGTATATGTTTCCACGGCCTGTAACCCCCTGACAATGTCAATCTAGGCAGACTGTTATCAAAAAAATTGTGTTCCATCATACCTTGTGCATCTACTGGTTTCCTACCATCATGATATCTTGTTTGTACTAATAAATCAAACATACCGGACTGTGAAAAAGTATCTGTGTGAATAAATTTTTTATAGTTGTCCCAATCAAGTGATGCATAGGCATGGCCTATACCCTTAGGAATATGCAACATTGTGAGGTTGGAACCATTGCCACTCATTGCTATCTTGCCATCGCAGTATTCTTTCAAGTAGTTGTCATATCCGAGACAATTATCATCAAAGCATTTAGGGTTTCTAGTAAAGTCTCTAGTCATGTATCTCATCATACGTTCGTGTTTTGTTACTACTGTGCTGTCCATTGTGTTGGTCTTGACGCCTAGTTTTTTCCATTCTTCGTTAATTCGTGCTGACTGTATCTCTGTGTGTTCACTTCCGTATGGTAGGTCTATTAGATTTAACACTTCAAAATCTATTTTATTTTTGTAAAGCCAAGCACCCATCACTGTGCAATCTATACCACCTGAGTTAAGTAGCACAAATGGTCCTGAGAACTTTTCTAGACAGGCAGTCATATGTGAATTTAAATCTTTTTGGAAATCGTTGACGTACTCTTTTATGTCTATGTCTTTAGTGTTTTTAGAAGTTGCTGTACATTCTATTGCTAATCTATCTGTTATAGAAGTTTTTGCATTCCATTGTGTTTGTCCTCTTGACACTTGATCTATATGCATAGTGAACGAAGGACTTTTAACATTAAAGGTCTTGTCAGTTTTTGTATTGAAGTTTTTTAATTCAGCACACGCCTCGTCTATAGATATTGGATTACCGTCGAGGTAATGCTGATACGGATATCTATCTAGATCGTATTTCATTTTTATACAAAGTATTTTGTAACAACGTCTTTGACCATTTCAACTTCACCATCTGTGAATTGTGCTGACAACGGTAAACTGAATCCGTGTTTTCTAGCATGATCAGTGTTGGGTCTTGGTAATGCTGTTCCGTATATGTCGTTCCAGTTGTCCGGATAGGTGTTCCTACAATCGATTCCCATTGTGTTGCAGTGTTGTACAAAGTGATGCATATCATCAACCTCGCCACCGAACCTGTACCAAGAACTCTGTGAATGTTTGTTGGGAACATAGATACTTAATGGTAGATCTTTAAACTCATCTATCCAATACTTTGCTATCTTGTCTCTTCTGTTTTGAAACTCTTCCCAATGTTTTATCGTTACCCAAAGTTGTCCTGCTAATATATCAGCACAGTGTCCGTTGATTCCTAATCCTTCGTGTGGGAAATATCTGTATTCATCGAACTTACCTTGGTTGATTGCTATATTAATTTTCCTGTTGATATTAGGATCATCTGTTCCTATTGCTCCTATGTGGCTGTGTACTCCAAAATGTTTTTGCAATCCAAAAGCAAAGACTGTCATGTCACCAAAGGAGCCTACTGGCTTACCTTTGTAAGTTGCCCCAAAACTTTGCGATGTATCACATATAACATTGCCTTGCCAGTTCTCTGCTAGACTGTCATGGTCCACTGGATGCCCCCACCAGTCAACTGCGTAAACACAATCAACACTCTTGTCAATCTGTTCAAAATCCATTGTTGTGTCACTTGGAATGATATCATTGAACACAGGGTTACCTGTCATTTTGAATGGACTGATGCAGGCATTGAACCCATAACTTGACAGTTGTGTTTTTTTCCCTACTAGTCCTCCGGCTAGTATGCTTACTTGAACTGCCGTTGTTCCTGTGTTGGTGAGATGTACAAATCTTCTGCCAGAAACTTTCTTGATGTAATTTTCTACAAGCCTGGTGTATTTGCCATTTATGTTGTAATTGTTTTCCATTACGTCATGATACACAGCATCAAATTCGTCTTTGAAGCGTCTGTATATTCTGTCGTAAAGTTGTTGTTTAAGCATTATACTATTGTACTTTCTTTATGTGTGGTTGTAAATAATTTATCATATTTTCCTGTGCTGTAGATGTTTTTCTAGTGTGCATAAACCTAATCCTTCAAAGGTCACTCTTTTGAATTTTTTCAGTATCCATTCATGTGCCAACACTTCCTTAATAAGCCTAAAATTACCTTTGAATCTTTGTTTTAGATCAGCAAAAGTTTGAGATATAAGTTTTGTGTTTTCGTCGTTGGGTGTGTAATAATCTGTTTGGTGTCTTGTCGTTCTAAGGCTCTCTGCAACTTCGTTGCTGACGTGTTTACTGATGTAGTCTTTCCATATCTCACAACTCATTAATTTTTCATAGATGCTGTGATTCATTCCGGACCAATCAATCCTTTCATACAAGTTGTACCATTCCTCGTTGACCAGAGTGAGATAGTTGTAGTCCTTGTCAAATCCGTTGTGTGCATATGTTGTCCATCCGGCCATTTCTAGGTTCTTTGGAGACGCCTTTGCCCAATATTCGTATGCTGGGTTATAGAACATAGGGGAGTCTCCCAACTCGTTGTAACTGTATCTTCCTAGGTCTCCCATACTCAAGTCTTGGAACGCTGAGGTGTGTAGCAACGGTTTCCAACTGTTGTCCATACAGACATAAGAGACACCCACCGACTTGACTGTGTGTAGCATTGTGTAGTTTGAGCCTGCTCCCCGCACTAGCCAGTCACAATCTTGTAACAGCATCTCGCTCATCTGAGAGTCGTAGCCGTCTAGGTTGCAGTTCGTATGTTTTGGAATTGTGTTGTGTTTATGGTTTAGTATGTAATCCTTAACAGTCTCGTGTCGATCTATTGTAATTATTTTAGATTCACTTACTTTGCTCCAGGTTGTGAATGTTTTCTCACATACCGAGTCTGTTATTGCTCCGTTTCGAACAGAGTTCAACAGGAAAACATTTTCAAAATCTATTTTGTTCTTGATGAACCATGCCGCCATCATACCACTGTCGATACCTCCGGAGTTGAACAAAGTGTATTTTCCTTTGAACTGTTCCACAAGGCTTGTCATGTGTGAGTCAAACATTTCAAGCATATCGTTTGCGTATGCCTCCACAGGATAATCAAATGCCGCAACAGGCTTACGGTCTGCCTCCATTCTGATCTTGTCTGTGAGTTGTATGTGATTGTCCCATTGGTCATCCTTGTCCATCCTCATAAACATTGGTAACCATTCCAGGTGCCACGGTTGGAAAGTATTCTCGTCCTTCCAGTCTGTCATGGCAAAGTGGTCGCCAACCTGGCCGGGACTCAATTGTTCTTCGCCTGAGAAATGTTTTATCGGATACCAGTTCCTATTATATGGTAGATGCATATCATTATTTAAGAATGCTGTCACGCGGTTGACGAATTTTATATACCAGTCTATAATACAATTATAAGTCGCATTAAATAAACATATGAAAAAAATAATATTAATATTTTTGGTAACAGCATTGACCAGTTGTGCGAAACCACAATTGGAAAAATCAGGCCAAGGTCCATTGGATGCTGTTGGTAACATGGGTGCCATAAGCAGTATGCTTACTTGTATGTTTGCTCCTAGCAGTAAGTCTTGCGAAGAGGCGAGAGCCAAAGCCGGTGATTGTACCGATGATGGTTGTCCAGAGTTCAAGAAAGATCAAGAAGACTGGGATCAAGTCGATCAAGATATCAAATAAAAATTAAATTTCTAATCTATCTTCGGTGAAGTCAAGGCCCATTAACTCTTGTGGTTTGCCTTTTGGATATGATGGTTCTATACGGAACTCTTCGCCTGTCTGGTCATTCTTACAGCCTGCTACTAGCCAATCCCATTTGAATTCTCCGTCATTGACAAATTCCCATAGGACATCGTAGGTTCCGTTGTTTCTTGTCTGTAATAAAAGTTCTTGTTTGCATTCTTCCATTGTGTCAAAGGTCTTTTGCATCTGGAAGGTTTGTTGTGTTGCTATTGGATCTTGTGTTATCAGATATGCTAGTATCAGTATCTTGTACATTATGGAGATACCATTGAACTTTCTGCTTGAAACGCCGCATAGGCATCTATAGGTGGAAATTGTATTTTTAGATCCTTGTCAGGAAAATGTTTTTCTAGATGTTTCTTTGTTCTGTCTGTTTCTATCATTGCGTACAGGTGTTGTGTTGTGGTCTTGCCTGTCTTATCGTGCATGGCAATATCTACCAAACCTTTGGCCAGTGAGTGTTCAACCTTTTGTGTCGCCACTGCTGTTATGCCGTTTCCTGCTAGACTTCCTACCAACGGAACTGAACACGCCGATGTTCCTAACATTATTGCAATTAATAATATTCTCATCATAGAAGTATTTAAAAGTTTTTACTACTGCTTATCTGTTGCTATAAGTTCACAGTCTTTTTTGTTAGCATCTATGCCTTGATTCTTGTCATAGATCCAAACGTGTGACCAATAAACCTTGTCTCCCTTTGCTACACATTTTTTTCCAAATGACACAGCGGGACTTTTAGTACAGGCACCTAACATAAACAGTGCAGTGAGTAGTATTCCTATATTTTTCATAAACTTACTTATCATAATATACACATATAATACACTTCTTACCAAAAAACGTCAAGTGGATATCCAATAAATACACGGTAAACAAAAAGAGGATAATTTATGTTTTTTACAATTGGACTAATAGTAGGGTTTGCCGCAGGATGGTGGGTCAACGAGAAAGTTGAAGACCTAGGTGGTAAACTTATGTTTTGGAAGAAAAAGTAATGTTTAAGAAACTTAAACTGCCAAAGATGCCAAAGATCAAACTACCAGAGGGCGTGACCCATTGGGATAGTCTTCACATCGATGTTGTGGGCAAAGCAAAGGACCTAACTAAAAAAGTGGGTGCTGGAGTAAAGTCTGGAACAAAGAGTGCGGCAAAAGGCATCAAGGGATTGAACCCTTTTAAAAAGTAATCATGATTAAATTCTTTAAGTCATGGTGGAAGAGGACTTTGGCCTCTTATGACGAGCCACTGGTCTTGACTAAGGCCATGGAAGTCAAACCAAAGAAGAAGAAGAAAAAGAAATGAAGATAAGCGACAGCACATCAATTTCAATGCCAATGCGTAACCTGTTGTCCATTGTGGCCGCAGTGGCAGTTGGAGTGTGGGCATACTTCGGTGTTATAGAAAGATTAAACAAATTAGAAACACAATCAGTTCTTATTGAGAAAGACATGACCGCAGAGGACGAAAGACTGCACAGCGAAGTTACTAAAAATACAGAATTCAGAATAAAATATCCTAGAGGTGAGTTAGGTCAAAGTTCACAGGACATTGAACAGTTCATGCTTATCGAGGATCTTTACAAAACTGTTGACAGAATGCAACAGCATCTAGACAGCATGGCCAACAACAAAGTAAACATTGAGTTCCTAAAAGAACAAATGGAAAAAGCACAGTCACACATTGAAAAATTAAAAGATGCTGACAGAGAGATTGTTTACAAAAATGGGAATGGAAACTAATGATCGAAACAGTTGTTGCATTGTTGATGTTTGTCAACGGTGAGATCAAGGAACACAGAATACAAGACAACATGGCCAAGTGCCTGAGAGGTAAGAGGACTGCCGAAAGACAATACAGTCCTAGTGTGAAGTACCAGTGTATCAAGTCCAAAGCAGAGACAGAGATATACATGGGCGAAAAATCAATCAAAGCAATCATTTTAGAATAGCATGAAGTATCTTTTACTTTGCCTAGTATTGGTGTCTTGTACGACTAGTGGCGCAGGCAAAACTTTTGTTATGCCACTTGTTGAGACTCATCCTGAAGAACGTAACGTGTTGATGGCCGTGCCTGTCGTACCTGTTGACATAACAGATTTGATCAATCAATAATTTTATAAGTTTCTTTCCAGTGCTTGAGGATAAAGTCCGGCATTAGCATCTTGGCGGCTTTCTGACTGACCGAAACTATCTGCAGAGGATCTTCGCCCATGCTGTCTGTGTAGAACTTTTCTAGAGACTTGTCCATCTTCTTGGTTAGCCATAGTCCAACAGGTACGGTCCATCCTGTCTTTGACTTGTTGATTATCTCTCGTGGAAGTATTTCCTTGTAAGCAGTCCTAGTCATTACTTTAGTTGCCGACCTATTCAGTTTATGTCTTGTGTGTATGTTCAAACAGTACTGCATGAATGTCTTACTCGCCAAAGGAAATCGTCCCTCCATGCTGTATGCCATGCCGTAGATATCGTTCCTACTGAAAAATGTTGCAGGACATTGTGTCACACAATCCAATGCCATGTAGGAACCAACAGGATCATCTGGATTCCATAGTTTATCAGAATAACAATCTTCTAGTGCGTCCAATAGTGTTTCGTCAGGAAGTATATCTGTCACAAAGTTTTTTGGTCTTTTCAAACGCTTGATCCAAAGTGCCAACACTTCTTTCCACGATGAGGGCGTATCACTGTAATACATCTTTTGATATTTTGGATATCCACCTAACAATTCATCTCCCATGTCCCCCGCCATCGTCACCACAATGCCTTGTTCCGCCATGAATTTGTTTGTGTGGCAATACATTGGCATACTGGGATTGAAATCTACTTGTTCCATGTAATAGATCGATTGATCCCATGCCTTCATGTAGTCGTTGGGTGTTATCACAACTTCCGTATGTGTGTAATCTTCCTTGTCCGCCAATACCTTTGCCGCCATGGCATCGCTGTTGTAATCCTCTTGCGGAACATTGACCTCTGGATCCATGCGATTAGTGAACGTGTTTATCTTTTGTAATTTTCTAAGTTCGTGTGCCACAATACTTGAATCCAACCCGCCACTTAGGAACACTCCTATTTTCCTTTGACCTATTGCACAACGTCTCACTGCATCACTGACCTGTTTCTTGAACTCCTTAGGATCAAAGTCTATGTTGCTATTGGGTATGACGTAGACCCTCTTGCTGTCAACAAACTGTTTCTGTTTGACGTCATATATCAAAGTTTCACCAGGCAGTAGTTGTTTTATGCCCGAGAATATAGAGTTGCGTAGAGGGTTACACCCTGTTCTGCTTTGCATACTTGCCGCTAGTGGATCAAGTTTCCTTGCACCGGGTACCTTGTCCAACATACCTTTGACTTCTGACCCAAATACCAGACCTTTGTCTATCTCTGCGTAGTACACAGGTTTGATGCCGGCGTGGTCCCTGCTCAACGTTAGTGTATTCTTGTCAACGTCACAGTAGGCAAAACCATGCATTGAATCCATTTCGTCTATGAATTCCAGACCAAACTCATCCAGGCCCCATGCAAGTAGTTCTGTGTCGCATCCTGTGGTGTCCGTGAACTGCTTGTACTTGTCTTTCAGTTCGTAGTAATTGAATATTTCTCCATTGTAGACTAGCCTGTTCCCTCGAGGGGTGATCCATGGCTGTGTTGCGTTACCTGGTTCTCCCATTATGCTCAGTAGGTTGTGTCCCAGAGTGATGCTGTCATTTTGCCAGACGTCTGAACCATCAGGTCCTCTGTGACTGCAAGTTGTTATATATTGTTCTACGAAATCGGTGTCGCGATCAGTTATGCCGTAAATTCCACACATTTAAAGTATTTAAACTTTAAGTTCTGTGCCCGGTGACTGTTTCTGGTACTGTGGTAGACCCGTGGTGTCCTTGCAGGTTATATCCTGTATGGCCACTACGTAACCAAAGTAGTCCGGATTGGTCTGCAGATATATCTCAAGTCCTTTTCCTAGTGCGTACTTGTTTGTTTCCACGAACTCCGTGCAGGCCTCCATGGTGTCAAACTTGTGCAATGGGTGGAATACCTCCCATGGATACACCTGTTGAGTTGACAACTCGAGCATGGACAATATTGCGATTATCTTAAACACTCTCTAGTACTTCCTTCTGATGCTTCTGGGTTTGGCTTTGTAGCCAAGTTTATATCCTAACAGGAATGCGACTCCTATAAATGCGGTTATGAGTAGGGTGTGCCAAATGTAAAACATACAAGTAATTATCCTATTTCGTGTCTTTGGATCTAGATGTGATTACTTTGTCCACAAGTCCATACTCCACCGACTCTTCTGCGTTCATGAACTTGTCTCTCTCCATGTCGTCCTTGAGTTTCTGCAGTGGTTGTCCTGTGGTCTTCTCGTATATCTTTGTGAGGTCATCTTTCCATCTCAACAGTTCTCTTGCACGGATCTCCACGTCTGTGGCCTGACCTGACGCACCGCCCAAGGGTTGGTGTATCATGTGCCTTGCGTGTGGTAGCATGAAACGTTTGCCTTTTGTTCCTGCTGACGCAAGTAGACTGCCCATGGAACAGGCCTGTCCTATCACTATTGTTTGAATTTGGTTGCGGACGTACTGCATGGTATCGTATATCGCCATACCTGCAGTGACCAGTCCGCCTGGGGAATTTATGTATAATATCACATCCTTCTCTGGGGATTGTGATTCCAGGAACAACAGTTGTGAACACAACAGTGATGCTGTGCGTTCCTCTATCGGTCCTTCTAGAAAAATGATTCTGTCTTTGAGTAGGCGTGAGAAGATGTCGTAACTTCTTTCGCCCTTGCTTGTCTGTTCAATTACTATTGGTGTTAATGGCATAGTGTTATAGTACAACACATACGCCAGCGTGTCAACTATTTTTTACGCCAACGTTCAAATAACCAATAGTAGGGTGTGATGTATCTGATGTACCACCATATGAGTCCCTTACCAGCCTCGAGCCTCTGTCGCCTCTGCTCAATGATGCCGTGTGCTATCCACTTGAGGAACCGCTTGATGTAACCATTCACGAACTTGTTGAAGAAGTATCTGACGAACCTGACCAGTATCAGGATGGGACTGCTGAGCACATCAAAAGCGATCAGTCCCACATCCACTGTGAGATCTATCCAGTGGTCTACTGTGTTC
>MDTB01221797.1_pt1 | contig 10689 bp, 18 predicted proteins | sample 811161 | NCBI WGS metagenome assembly MDTB01 (sample SAMN05326650, study PRJNA326480) | marine metagenome | isolation source: seawater | place: Mediterranean Sea | collected 2009 | reverse complement strand
CATAACCTTTTCGTTTGAGTCCTCGTCCCAAGACCAGCCTCGGCCTCCACCATTCTGTGGCATGTATGCGCTCCTTGCTTTACGTACACATACCATAGATCAGATGTCCCAAGCAGACACCTAACAAGTATGTGACAGTTACATTACGAACACACAAAACTAGTAAATAAAACGGGACACTCCACCCCTATACTAAGTAATTACTTAGTACCAATCTCCATACCCCCCAGGGATGGAGATTGACACTTAGTACTAAAGACTAAGAACTTTGGCGCATACAGCGACAAAGGATCCAAGTTCTAAAAACCAAACGCATTCCAAATGGATATCTATACATATACATGTGCGATGGGGGTACCCCCCCAAGGGGGGTACCCCTCTATGGCTTGCTAAAGCAAGCTGGGACTGTTCGGTGGACTGCCGCCGCACTTAGTACTCTGTACTAAGTGAAATCTAGTACTTTGTACTAGTTCTCGGCCCAGAATTACGTAGTAATTTGCTGTTGATGGCTGGGATTATCGGACCACTGGACCTACGGTCCAACCCTTTGGTTCTGGCCGTTGGGGTTCTGAAAGTAGCTTGATTCTCTTTGAAAGAGTTTGTTTCCCCCTCTGTTTTGAGGGGAAACAAACCCCAAACCGAAATTTGGAGGCAAGATGTCGGAGAAGTTCTGGAATTTCGTCGAAGAGATTCATCATCGTTTCGTCTGTCGAAATGATGTTTATGTTCCTCATTGTGATGAGGAAAGTTGTGATTATGGTTTCTGGGTCGCTGCTGAGGAGAATCCTTGGCGGTTCATTTAGAAGAGCTTGAATCACTTAGAAAGAGTTTCTTTCCCCCTCTCTTTTGAGGGGAAAGAAACCCTCAACCCAAATTTTCGATGGAGGTATCGAAATGGCAAATAAAGAAATCAGTTTAGAACCATCTTTGGATGGTTATAAAAATATGAGATTAATGCTGCTTCAGCAGATCGAAGCTGGAAATACTGCTCCTGAAATTAGGAGAGCTTTGGAAGAGATCGAGATTTATCTCGATGCGATTGGAGAATTGGTCTAATGAAACATTTTCAATTTACTGCTCTTATGGCAGAAACTATTGATGATCGTGTCTTGAATTCCGATGGAATTGAAAAGGCGGTTTCTAAAGTCGATGTTTATTTGACTGCGAATCAAATCATAGATTTGATAGCTCAAATGGCTCCTCATATTTCTTCGGCTTTGAAATCTGAGACTTTGTTTTCTAGTGAAAGATATGGATTGTAACGCTTACAGCGTCTTGGTTGATCTTTCTTTCCAAGCCTTAGGGCTTGGAGGGTTAGACCAGCTAACTGCTGGATTGAGTGTATTTAACCCCCTCTGTTTTGAGGGGTTAAATACTCTCACTATCAAATTGGATGGAGGATATCCGATGACATTGACCGAAGATAGTTGTGCTGTTTCTGCCAAGAACTTGGCAGTTGGAATGAAAATTCGTTTAAGTATCGCATGGACTAATTGGGTTACTATCACTGAAATTAGTGATGTGCCACCTAGCATTGTTCGGATCGACTATGTCGATTCGTCAGGTCGTGAAGATTTCTTTTTTTCTGGCAATGAAGCCAGACAGCAGGTGTTGAGTTCTTCTCAGATTCCTGCTTAGTCAACCTTTGGTTGACCTTTCCAATCAAGCTTTAGAGCTTGATTGGTTAGGCCAGTTAAAGTGCTGGGGTTCTTGGTTCTCTTTAATGAACCTTGAACGGAGTGAAAGGTTCAATTAAAGAAGAACCTAGAAAACCGATGGAGGAAATCGGATGAATGTAAATGCTGAAATTGAAATTGACATAGCGGAACTTGCTACCGAACTCATTTATGAATCAGAGTTCAACGCTGGTGTCGAGAATGTCCTTCTGGATACTCTGCCCAACTACGTTGGCGACGAGGTTGAAAGCTACTTGAATGGTCGCATCGAAGATGCGGTTAAGGAAGTCCTTATGGATAACCCTGACTTGTTCCGTGGCCTTGTTGCCAAGGCTATGTGCAGCATAGCTGAGGATGCTATCCGCTACTAAATGTAAGCGGTTGAGTCGGATCTACCACCTTTGGTGGTGGATCTGCCCCAATCTCTTGATATGTTGATTGGAATATTACGGATGGAGGTCCGAGAAATGCATGATGATATTGTTACTACCGACATAGGTCGGTTTGGTGCCCGTGAGCGACGGATTCTTGCTGATTTGCTTACGGCATGGAATATGTGTGGGTTGCCATCTGACTTTGAGTCAGACAATGTGCGGCCTATGTTTAATACTCATAGCGGCTATGTGTTCCTCGGCAATGAGGAGTATCAGACTGCCGTCCTAGAGGACGGTCGGTTGGTGTCGTTCTATTACCTTGGTTATGAGGGTCACGAGGGAACTCTTTCAGAGTTAGAGGAAGAGTTTAGAGTATCTGGAGATTCTTGGCATCGTGAGGATGTGGAGGCTTTTGAGAATATTCGTGAGTATTGGCAGGGGAATGCATGATTGCGATGTATATGTTCGGGGTTGCTACTGGGTGGGGAACCATTCTGGTTCTGGTCCAGTGGGAACGCTTACAGGCAGATCGTAAGGCTAGGCAGGCTCGTGCTGAAGCCGAGTGGAAAGTTTGGTGGCAAGCACGGCTTGATGCCGAGCGAAAGTAAACAGTTGGGTGTTTCTCTCCCCCTCTCTTTTGAGGGGAGAGAAACCCCACAACAATAAATCAGCGGTCAGGGAGGCCGCAAATTATGAGCAATTGGATAGAGGGTGCAGCACTTTACGCTGTAGGTGGCGACATCGTAGGTATGGGTGCCACTGTTCGAGCTAGGTTTCGTCCTTTGGACGGTGCTGATATGAATTTGATTCGGGCTTTCTTGGATGCGCAAACCGCTGAAGCGGTTTACTGTCTGGCAAAGGACGCTAAGAATGCGTTTAACGGTCGTTCGAGATTTACTCGTCAGCGTTACGACTTAGGCAACGAGTTGCTTGAGGCTGGTGTGTTTACATCTAAGTATGACGTTCGTTCGACTTGGATTCTGACCGAAGATACGTGGGAAGCTGGAGCGTAATCAAATGTTGGGTGTATTTAACCCCCTCTTGTTTGAGGGGTTAAATACTCCCACAACAAACAAATGGGTAGGAGGTACCCGAATGGAAACATATTACATGGACGGGGTTAATAGCCCCTATGACGTTGACATGTTCGGTGAGTCTTTGGGCGATCTTTTAGATCAGTTCCAAGGTGAAGCGGCATCTCAGGTCACGGGTCGTGACGATCCAAGCTTTCTTGCTGGATGGTGTGTGGAAATGCGTTACATAGCAAGCAAGTTTACGGAACTAGCTGATGCGTTTGAACGTCAGTTCAAAGACGAATTTGGTTTCGTGATTGAAAATTAAAGTTAAATAACATATCGCTTACATGGCTAGTTGCTGTGGGCTGTTAATGAATCACACTGACAGTCGAAGGGGCGGCGAGGAGTTTCTGCGAAACTATTGCTGAGAAACTGAGGTCAATCTGGGCTAGCGATACATATGGAATGTAGCTAATAGAGCGTGGCATCGTACTGGAGCCACGGGGTGCAAGTCCCCACATTCCACCATCGGGAGTAGCGTTCGCAGACATTAAGTGGACAGCGAAAGTTCATCTCAACTTGTTGAGATGTGGAGGATAAGCCTGTTGGGTGCCTCCGCTCCCGACCAAATCTAAGTGGGTGTCCCACCCATTTGGTATAGTGAATAAATCAATTAACAAATACACATGGAGGTGTGTTTATATGACAATAGAAATGATTAATTACCACGAAGGTCACGATTGGTTGACCAAAGAGGTAGCTGAACACGGACGCAACGTCGTAGACGTTGCATCAGAGGTACATGCTGATTTCCCTGTCGAATATGTGGCATCGCAATACACATGCCCTATAACAGGTGAGCTTAAGACCCCTGAATACCTGAAAGGTAACAAGCGTGGCGACGCTTTGAATCTGTATGTTCTTCGTACAGACGGTGTGCCTAGCGTAAACCTCGGGTTGCATTCGGGTCGGTACCCTCAACGTGACGGATACAAGCACGTCTTTGAAACTATGGAAACTATGTTTCCTAGTAGTTGCACAGACATCACTGTGTTCGGTAAAGGTGAGCGTATTGCCATCACCCAACAGATCGGAGATCCGATTGAAGTTATGGAAGGTGACGATATTCTGCCTGTAATAATCACTAGCTCGTCCTTAAATGGACAAGCTAAGACAACGATCAACGCTGTAGGTGAACGTACTAGTTGCTTAAACATGTTGGATCTGTCCAAAGGACTGATTCAAGTTAAGTCAACTAAGAATCACGACGACCTGCTGACCTTACGGTCTGCGTTGTTAGAGGCAAGCAAGGTAAATAGTGACAGTCTTGTCACTTTTGCACGTCAGTTGTCTAGCTCATCGCTTAGTGATACTGCGTTCTATCGGATGCTTAACGCTGTTTTGCCAGAGGCAGAAGAGGATGCGGCAACCAAAACGAAGAACGCTGTCGATGCGAAACGTGCTGCGATTCTGAACGCTTGGTCACAAGAAACTAATGGTGACTGGGGTAATGGATGGCTCGCATACAACGCATTCCAGGGTGCTGAACAGCACCGAATCAACCAAGGCTTCAAGTCTACGACTGTTGCGAAACAGAACGGATTTGAGAAAGTCTTGGACCGTAAAACACCTATAGCTGACGCTGCGGAACAATACCTCCGTGAGCAGATGTTGTTAGGTGTCTGAAGGTAGGCTAGGTCTGGGGGGTCGGGTGATACCTAACGGTATACCTCCCTCCTGACCCCCCTCCCCCCTCTTGGTGTATTACACCCCCTCACGAAGTGAGGGTGTAATACACCTAGTAGCAAACAAACCCACAAACCATTGGAGGTTATTTATGTGGATATTTAATGACGACGGTTTCTTTTCAACCGTTGTAGATGCACACGACCATAGTCGTCTGGCTGTGCGTAGCCGAGATGGCAACTCGCTTATACATTTCCTTGACTCTATGGAAATTGACAGAAGTGCATTAGTTAAGACTCCTGAGCGTGACTATCCGTATCGTGTTTATGTGAATCGAGATATTTGGGTTCGATACATGCGTAACAAAGCAGAAGCTTTGGATTATGTGGACTACAAGTCTCACATGGTCGGTCAACGTATGCACCACCCGACTAAACACATTCCACGAAAGTGGATTAACCGTTTAGGTGACATCTGGGCGTTGTTGTATGACGGCTGGGAAGTGCGTGGCGATGGCGATGGCTAACGCTGAGTGCAAGAAGTGTGGCAGGCCAACACGTTTGGAATCCGAAATGTTCGGATTTATACGGGCAAAGAACGGAGTTCCAGACTGGCCTGTACACATTTGGAATAAGTCAATCATGTGTGACAGTTCCCCACCGAAGGTGGAGGTGTCATAGTGAATCTTTGGCTGGTCATATGGCGAATCTTAGATTTCACTTCGATTAGCCATGAGATCCCTGAACCTGTTGCCCCAATCGTATGCGAATACTTTGCAGACGATTGTGTGAGGGCGTTGGGGATTGCGTGGTGCGAGTCACTACACAATCCCCGTGCCTACAACGGGGTGGATCATGGATTGTTTCAAATAAACGAAAACTATTGGGGCCATGTGTTTGAAAAGCACTGGCACAAACGCTACGAGGTTGAACAATCAACTCGGTTTGCGTTCCACATTGTGGAAAATACAAAAGCTAAATGGAATTTATGGACTTGTGGGAGGTACAAGTGACTGAAAGATCAAATAGATACAGAAAACAAAAGTGTTGGGCGATCATGCCTGACGGCTCACAATGCACAGGGACACGTAGGTCTAGTAAACCTTGGACAGGTCCAGGTTCACGTGACGGCAAAATTGCGTTGTGTAATGGACACAACACTCACTTTCTTAAATATGGTGAGCCACGTACACACGTTCCGTTGAAAGCTCAAATGCCTATGACGTTTGAGAAACGGGTCGAACATTACATGAACCCTGTTCATGGATACATTCAGATCACTCCTTACAAATGTTTTGAGTGGCAACGCACCAAACTCCGTGCAGGCTACGGGCTAGTTAATTCTAAAGTCGTAGCTGAACGGTGCGGAACAAAGAACAACGTGCAGACACATCGGATGATGTGGGTCTACAAGAACGGTCCCATCCCTGATGGGATGCAAGTCCATCACAACTGTTACAACACTTCTTGTTGTAACCCTGACCATTTAGAGCTTGCGACTGGGATGGAAAACAACAGTGATGCAGGAATGGTCCGACATCTAAGAAAGCGCTATGCCATGCTACTGGTAGAAAACCGTGACCTGAAAAAGCTGATTAAAAAATTGGAGAGACAAGTTGCCAAAGAAAAAAACAGAAATCAGCAAAGCCGAGCGTGATGCATGGCAGAAGCGTGCCATGCAACGCAACATGCCCACAGTCTGGGAAAACGATTCTTGGACGAAGGGCGAGATAGAGCGAGCACGTGGCAAAACTGAGCAGTCTTAAATACATCGAGTGGGAACCATCTGACTTCACCAAGTGTGGCTACATAGCTACCTATGCGATTGGTGGATGCAGATGCACTCTGTGTTGTGAACGGTGGCACGCATGGCACCAACCTTGGAAGGATAGCTACCGAACACCTGAGCCGTAATGAAACTGTAATGTAAATTACAAACAGCAGTCCGCTATACTAAGTAATTACTTAGTCTCCCCCAACCTCTGGTAGGTGGTTGGGGGGTACTTAGTAAGACTCAGTGTCCTACCCCACTGAGAGAATGACAACATGAACGAATACCCTTTACACAAAGACAGCGAAGGTCGCTGGGTGCATACATGGGTGAGGCAGTCCACAATAAAGACTGCTGATATGTGTTTAGAAAGATTCCGAAACACTATCCACAACCTTGTAAGCGAAGAAACAAAAGACGCGGCAACATTAGGCACGGCATGTCACGCAGTAGCTGAGGACGCACTCAACACCCGTAAGACAGGCGGAGAGATGTCACAGCAAGACATGATCGACTCCTTCGAGATGTACTGGGAGGAAGCCCTACCTACCATTCAGGTGTGGAACAAGTACTCAGGTGAAAGCGCATACGCAGAAGGATTACGCAAGATCGAGAACTGGCGCACCGAGGTGCTGCCAATGCTCAAACCAGTACAAGTCGAAGAATATTTTAATTTACTTTTCCATGAAGATGACAACAGGGTTGTCAAGTTCTCTGGCACCATCGACCTCGTTGAAGAGGACAGGCTTTGGGACTGGAAGTTCCCAAGCCGTGACTACAGCAGAGACAGATGGCAATACGAACGGTGGGATGTCCAGTCAATGGCTTACTGCTGGGCTAAAGGTATTTCAAATTTCTCCTATGCGATCATGCACCCGAAGGGTGTCGGTCGCATGGACATAGTTCGTGACGAAGGCCACACAGATTGGCTTCGTCAAAAGGTCTTAGGGTTATGCCACCTAGTTGAATCCGAGATGACTAAATATCCTCTCGGTGATGACGGATGGTGGTGCTCTGAGAAATGGTGTCCAGCGTGGACACGGTGCAAAGGCGCAACAATAGGAGGCGCAAAATAATGGCATGGAAGCCAATGGAGCCGCACGAGCGTGCGAGCATAGAAGCCCAAGTGGTCCTGAAAGGTGCTGTCGAGTTGACAGCAGCACAGGCCGCAGCAGGCACAACAGATCCCAATGAGGATATTCTTACAACACTGACCGACAATGCGGCAGCGTTAGCGAACATCCTTGGGGATGTGAAAACACAGTTAGGGGCAGCGCCCCAACCAGCAGCAGCACCCGCAGCGGTAGCAACAGAGACCGAAGCGGTAGCGGCTGTGACCCAAGCGTTCCAAGGGGCAACAACTACGCCTCGTGGACAAAGCCAATATCTAAGCGATGAGGATTACGACGCTGTTCATAAGATATTCCTAAGTGAAAAGAATGCAGGAATTGTTTATGCGTCTAAAGACTCAGCGTTCATGGATAACCAAGCGATTCGTAAACTGTTTCAAACAGGGATTCGCCACTTTCCTCAGGACTATTGGGCAGACACAATGCGAGGTAAAGATATTCCGACGACAAAGACAGGCAAATGTGGACTCGGAGATTTCAAACTCAAAAAAGGATTGTCCGTCGCAGAAGATGGGCAACCGTTTGTAGGCAAAGGCGATGGTAACCATCCTCTTGCAAGCAAGAGTGGTTACTTCGCTGGACTACAGAAGAACACTTCGTGGTCATGGCCTGAACGTCCCGAACCAGTTGACCCACAGGGTTGGCTTGTTGGAATAAGTGCCTAAAGAAATCAGCATGGAGGAGGCGAGGCAACTCGTCACGGGGGCGGCCACTGCGTCCGCCCCCACTCCTCCTGCCGCTGAACCCGAAGAGATCGACGGTGTAAGCGCCCAAGATCTACGCAGACTATTTACCCCTAAAGGGGAACAAGTCCGACGCATGAAACACGACTTGCGGGCAGGTAACGAATGGAGCTTTGGGGTACGAGCCTTTGACGAGGCCACACTCGGAGGCGCAAGACCAGGGCAACTAGTAACCCTGATAGGAAGATCGCATACAGGTAAAACATTGCTTGCCATGAACATGGTGGCAAAGAACCGAAACCATCGAACCCTTTGGGTTAGCCCAGACGAAACAGAAACAATGTTTTGGGGACGGTACTCATCTATCCGTTTGGAGTACGACCAGAGAGAATGGATTAACCGACTTATTCGCGAGGACCCCACAGCGTGGGGACGAGTCGAACAAATCATGGACGATGAAACCAATCTCCATTTTGAATCCACTGGCATGAGTGTCGATGACCTCGACAAAGCATTACGGATTGCATCCTCCACTCTGTGGGGAGGCAAACGTCCAGAAGTTTTAGTTTACGATTTCCTTGAACTGATACGAGGCGGCGAAGCTGGCGACGCAGCCAGCGTCCAAGCCAAGATCGAATCATTCAAGCAACTGGTATCTGACTGGCGTCTAGTAGGAATCATTATCCATCAGTCAGGCAGAGGCACAGGGAACCGTGGCAAAGCTGGCGGCATCGAAGCAGGCAGGTACGCATCCACAAGTGAAAGCCATTTCCTAATTGAAACATGGCGTAGATGGGATGACACCAACCTAGATGAGGAAACTCGTGCCCATTATGAGGACGAAGTTTCCGCTGGCCTGTGGAAAAACAAGGCTGGAGATGGGGAAAAAGCTGAGGTAAACCTCACCATAGACAGCAGTGGACGTATTCTGGAGCCAGGAGTTACATGGGAACAAGGCACGTTCGATGGATAGCACAGCAGCAAAGGTATTTGGAAACGTGTTTCAGGGCTTTCCGTATGCGTATGGAACAGACTCGGGCGGTTGCCGATGGATACCAGTCTCAACAGAACTCCTCGAACACCACCTAGAAGGCTCTGAGATGATCGGAATCTATCCGATGGTCTATGACCCCCTAAAACAAGACAGCGGGCCAGCAGGGTTCTTACAGTCGGCCTCATCACCTGACGCACGACCCATCTACCCTGACATGAAACCCGAACTATGGATGTGCACATGGGGAGCCATCGACATAGACGAAGGCGAAGAAGAATCAGAGATCATTGCCAAAAACGCAATCAAACTATTCTCCGCACTCGGCATAACAGGATGGTTAGAACGATCACGAAGCAAGGGCTACCACGTATGGGTATTCACCGAACAGTGGACGCCTACACACCTGATGCGAAAAGCATTACAAGCAGTAATGCAACTCGCAGGCGGAGACTACGACGCTGTATACCCTAAATCGGATTCATTAGACGGGCCACCAGGAAACTACATGCGTCTGCCCTACGGAGGGAACCGACCCGCAGGCAGACAAATCATGGTCAACCCAGACACAGGCGAAGCCTACGACATTTGGGATTTCATAATAGAAGCCGAAGCAGAACGCACACCTTTAGAAGATTTAGAAAGAGCAGCAGAACTATACCAACACCCCGAACCTGATCTTCCACCACCACGGGACTACAGCAAAGCCCCGCTGATGAAGGTAGACGGCTCACGACTCCGAGGACTGGCGTTAGTAATGTACCGTGACGGACCCCACGCCTATTACTCAACACAAGGCGCAGGACACGGACGACACGGATTCTTAAACCGATTCGCACGAGCCATGTTTGAATCAGGATTTGAACGAGGCGACGTAATGTCATGGACCAACGACCTAGATTCACGTCTAGGACAATGGTACGAAGAAGGTCCCAAGTTTATGGGGCGACGTGACGGCGACCGACAAATGGAACGGCTGGTAGACAATGCCCAAAAAATCGCAACCAAACACGTATGAAATAACAATAGAAGGACGACCCCGCACAAAGGGGCGTCCACGAATGACACGAACTGGACACACCTACACTCCACCTGAAACCAAAAAAGCAGAACAACTAATTGTTGAAGCTGTAGGCGACGACTTCCCCGTGTTTGAAGGCCCAGTAAAACTAGAAGCAAGTTTCTCTGCCACCGAAACACACATCAAGATCACGTCGCTACCAGATTGGGAGAAACCCAAGCTGACAGGCGACGTAGACAACTACATAAAACTGGTATCAGACGCCTTAGAAAAAGCAGGAGTGATACCAAACGACAGAGATGTAGTTTGGTTAGAAGGAGAAAAGAAATGAAATTTAAAGAT
>MDTB01147333.1_pt1 | contig 10689 bp, 6 predicted proteins | sample 811161 | NCBI WGS metagenome assembly MDTB01 (sample SAMN05326650, study PRJNA326480) | marine metagenome | isolation source: seawater | place: Mediterranean Sea | collected 2009 | reverse complement strand
CGCTGTGCGGGAATATTCACTGAACTGACGACATTGCTGTCTCCTGGTATATTAACAAAGATATCTTTAGAAAAATCATTCACATTTACATTAAGTTCGAGGTTGACGATGTTCTCTGGACCCTCATTGTTAATTCGAAAAAAGAGCTCATTTTCTTCAGAAGCTCTGTGCGTTTTTAATCGGAACCAAAGGGAGTCGATGTAACAATTTTCTGCTTTTTGCGGCTTAAATTGCCAAAGATTTATATTAGATATGGTATCTGGTTTAATTGTTTTTATTTTGAAGAATTCACTTTGAAAGTCACTCAAAAACAATAGTTCATGCCTTATTGAATTTTGCTCTCTCTTTTCTATTTTTTCTTTTGTTTCCTGCTGCCAGTTGAAAATAGCGCTGAAGTTTCTATGAATCGGTGAATATTTTATAAGGTCAATTTCTTCTTGTGCGCTCTTTGCGTCAATGATTCTTTGTTGAACAGCACTCAAGTCGTTTGTGCTTAATATGTAGCGTTGGTTGTTGGGATAAGAGTTTATGAGTTTTTTGGCAGCTTCTTTAGATTCAGAAAGAAGTTCTCCTGCTATTCCTTTTGCAGACATAGAAAATGAATTGTCTATGAAAATATTTACGATCGTTTCTTTGGCTTTATTTACATCGTTTGATGGGTCTGTATAAGGCTGAGAAAAGGCAATCACTAAGAAAGTAATTGCAACGATTCTACAAATTAAAATCAGTAAGTTTTGAAGTTTTTTTACCGCTTTCTTTTCTTTTTGAAATCGCTGCATAAATCGTAGCGAGGAAAAGTATATCTTTTTGTGTCTTCTGAAATGAAAAAGATGAATCAGAATAGGAATTGAGAGTAGGAGTAAGAACCAAAGTGTATTGGGGTACAAAAAATTCATCGGCTACAAAAGTAGTGAAAGTTCATTGGTAGGCAAAAAATAGGAATCAAAAAAAAATGTCCCGAAGGACATTTTAATTTAGTTTTTTGATTTATCATACCATTCTTTGAATTTCTCTTCATTGCCGCTGGCTCTGTAGGCCATGGCTAAATTCTTCATGACTGATTTGTTATCTGGAAAGGCAACGATCATCTTTTCAAGGCTTGGAATGGCTTTCGTTAAGAGCTGCTTTTTCTGGTCCTCGAGCTGATTAACCCTTGGATCTCTATAATCCAAATCTCTTGCTTCATCACCAATAGCAATGCTCCAATCCATATACAAAGCGGCAAGGTTAGAGTGGGCATTTACATACTCTGGATCTATTTCGATGGCTTTTAACAGATTAGATTCAGCTTTTTCATTTTCCTTTAGCTCAATGAAGGAGGTTCCTAAGATATAATAGAGTTGTTTGTTATTAGGATCTAGCGCTAAAGCTTCATTAATGTACTTTTCAGATTGCTCTGTATCTCCACTCTTCAGTGCGATATTGATGTAGTTCGTTAGCACGGTCATGTCATTTGGAAACAAATCATTGGCTAGGTCTGTCAGTTCTTCAGCCTTTGTAAGCTCATCGCCTCTAATCAATGAGTCTGCTACGTATCTATAAGTTGCCATTGCATTCACCTTGGCGTCTTCATACTCTTCACCTAAAAAGAGTTTAACTTGGTAAGCTCCTGCAAAGCTCATAAAGGCCATTTCAAAGTTCTTCTTCTCATACATGCCAAGTCCCATGTTGAAATACTGAGTCACACGACTTCCAATAAAGCGCTCAGCATCCTGCACGTATTTTCCTTTGGGGTCATTCAGGACCTTTGTAAAGCTCTCCATGGAAATATCCTTGTATTCTTCAAGTAAAGCCTCGTCAGGTGCTTTGCCTGACATTGCATCAAACTGGGCAACCTCAATCAATGCAAAGTATACCATTCCTCTGTAAAGGTGCATCTTTACGTCTTCCTTTGTTTCTGCATTCACGGCTGCAAGATCAATGAATTTTTTCGCCTTTGAGGCCGTCTCTTTTGCTTTTTCTGGACCTGCCATTGGGCTGTATTTTTTCATAAGCATGGCGGCATCAGTTACATTTTTCTTCTGAGCAAAGCTGAATACAGCAGCGAAAAGAAATACGATACATATAATATTTGTCTTCATTTTCATAATTATTGATTTACAGTAGCACTTTCAAATCCTGTGCCATTTTTATTATTTACTTATTCTTCAGTGTTTTCGTCGGTCGTTGTTTCAGCATTATCTGATCCGTTTTCTTGGTCTTCATCTCCAGATAATTCTATTTCTTCGCCGGCTTCATCTTCGTCACCGCGAGGTACTCTGGCAATTGCTGCTATTTCTGAAGTTCCCTTAAGGTTAATAAGCCGAACACCTTGAGTTGCTCTGCCCATTGTTCTTATGCTATCTACATTCATTCTAATGGCTACGCCACTTTTTGTTATGATCATTAGATCGTCCTCGTCGACAACGTTTTTGATTGAAAGTAAATCTCCAGTTTTACTTGTGATATTCAGTGTTTTTACACCTTTACCACCTCTGTTCGTGATTCTGTAAACTGGCTCTTTATCTTCGGGATCGTTCAGATAGGTACGTTTTCCGTATCCTCTTTTTGAAACCACCAATATAGTAGTGTAGACATCTTCAACGCATATCATTCCGACAACCTCTTCAGTGCTCTCATCTATTTTAATTCCTCGAACTCCTGATGCATTACGTCCCATTGGTCGCACATTTTCTTCATTGAATCGAATGGCACGACCTGAACTGGAAGCCAATACAATTTCGTTTTCTCCGTTTGTGAGCTTCGCCTCTAGCAACTCGTCATTCTCACGAATGGTGATGGCATTGATTCCGTTTGTGCGTGGTCTTGAATATGCTTCTAGTGAAGTCTTTTTAATAACCCCCATTTTCGTACACATCACAATAAAGTTATTGTTGATGTAGTCTTCATCAGTAATATCTTGCACTTTAACGTAAGCTTTTACCTTATCATCTTGAGGAATATTAATAAGGTTTTGGATTGCCCTTCCTTTGGCTATTTTGGTTCCTTCCGGAATTTCAAACACACGCATCCAGAAGCAGCGACCTTTTTCAGTAAATATTAAAAGGTAATTATGATTGGTTGCCACAAACAAGTGCTCTAAAAAGTCTTTTTCACGTGTTGTTGAGCCTTTGGAGCCCATTCCACCTCGATTTTGAACTTTGTATTCAGCAAGACTAGTTCTTTTAATATAGCCAGCATGTGATATGGTAACGACGACCTCTTCATCAGCGATAAGGTCCTCAATGCGCATTTCACTTGCGCTATATTCTATAACAGATCTTCTTTCATCACCATACTTCTCTTTAATTTCAAGAAGCTCGGTTTTAATAATTCCCATTCTGCGTGGTTCATTCGCGAGGATATCCTTTAAATCTGCAATGGTTTTCATTAATTCATCGTACTCTGCTCTTAACTTGTCTTGCTCCAGTCCCGTCAGCTGACGAAGTCTCATGTCGACAATAGCTCTTGTCTGAATATCTGAGAGATCGAAGCGCTTTGCTAAATTCTCTTTTGCTTTATCTGGAGAGGCTGAACCTTTGATGATTTCAATAACCTCATCTATGTTGTCCGAAGCAATGATAAGACCTTCTAAAATATGCGCTCTCTCTTCGGCTTTACGGAGTTCATACTTTGTTCGTCGGACAACTACTTCATGTCTAAATTCGACAAAGTTGGAGATCATACTTTTTAGGTTCAGAAGTTCTGGCCTTCCTTTTACTAAGCATATATTGTTTACTGAAAATGAGGTTTGTAGAGATGTGTATTTAAATAATTTATTTAATACTACATTAGCGATAGCATCTCTTTTAATTTCGAAAACAATGCGCATTCCGTTTCTATCAGATTCATCACGTAAATCTGATATACCTTCGATTCTTTTATCATTGACAAGATCCGCTGTTTTCCGGATCAAATCGGCCTTATTGACTTGATATGGTATCTCAGTAACAATGATTTGTTCTTTGCCACTACTGTTCTCCTCAATTTCCGCCTTACCGCGCATCACAATACGTCCCTTGCCTGTGAGAAAAGCATTTCGGACTCCTTCGTAACCATAAATAATACCACCTGTGGGGAAATCGGGTGCTTTCACATATTTCAATAGCTCCTCATCTTCAATATTACTATCCCCAATATATGCGATTGTTCCGTCAATAACTTCTGAGAGGTTGTGAGGGGCCATATTCGTTGCCATACCAACGGCAATACCTGATGCACCATTTACCAAAAGGTTTGGTATTTTGGTAGGAAGTACACTAGGTTCATTTAAACTATCATCAAAGTTTGGGCGAAAATCCACCGTATCCTTATCAAGATCGTCGAGCATCTCTTCCGAAATCTTTTTAAGACGCGCTTCGGTATACCTCATGGCTGCCGGGCTATCGCCATCTACAGAGCCAAAGTTACCTTGTCCATCAACCAGAGGGTATCTTAGGGACCAGTCTTGTGCCATACGCACCATCGTGTCATAAACAGAGCTATCTCCATGCGGGTGATACTTTCCCAGTACTTCACCGACGATTCTTGCGGACTTCTTGTAGGGTCTGTTGGAATATACTCCAAGATCTTGCATCCCGTAAAGTACTCTTCTGTGCACAGGTTTAAAACCATCTCTAACATCAGGCAATGCCCTAGAAACAATTACCGACATCGAATAATCGATGTAGGCTGATTTCATTTCATCCTCTATGTTAATTTGAATTATCTTCTCTCCGTCTGCCATATTTTTTCTACTCTATGTATTTGGTTTCGAACACTAAAATGTTGCGTGAATCAAATTTACTAAATATGAGGTCTGAAAAACATTCTTTATTAGGTATTTTACTAACAAAATTTGGGTATAAATTGTGGATAAATAGGCGTATTTGGCAAATTATTCATATTATATTTGTAACCGTATAGAATTGAATTTAAATAATGGAAGCTAAATTTTCACCAAGGGTAAAGGATTTATTATCGCATAGCCGTCAAGAGGCTTTTCGGTTAAAGAATGAATTTGTGAGTGCAGAGCATCTTTTGTTAGGGCTAATTAAGCTAAACGAAGGAACAGGTTTGCGTATCATTAACGAGTTCCAGCTTGACTTGAAGGCCATAAAGACAGAGGTTGATGTTTTGTTAGAGAAATCTTCAGTAACTCAATTGGAGAACGCTAATCTTCCATTGCTAAAGCAAACCGAAAATATCATTAAACAATCCTACCTAGAAGCAAAGCAGTTTAAATCTTCTCTGATAGGGACGGCACATATTTTATTGACGATTCTTCGGTATGAAGATTGCGCGGCTTGTAAAATATTAAACAAATACGGAATCATGTACGAGAATGCAAGGGATGAATATGAGGTTATTCTAGAAGAGTCAAAGGGGCCTAGAGCTGAGTTTCCAGGGAGTAGTAGTGAAGAGGAAGAACCGTTTTCTTCTCCAGCATCTAAAAAACCGACAGATTCTAAGTCTAAGACACCAGTCTTGGACAATTTTGGAAGAGATCTTACGAAAATGGCTGATCTCGGTAAGCTTGATCCGATTGTAGGTCGAGAAAAGGAAATCGAAAGAGTGAGTCAGATCTTGTCCCGTCGGAAAAAGAACAACCCTATCCTAATTGGTGAACCAGGTGTTGGTAAAAGTGCCATAGCTGAAGGTTTAGCGCTTAGAATAGTTCAAAGAAAGGTCTCTCGTGTACTTTTCAACAAACGCATTATGTCATTGGATTTGGCATCGTTAGTTGCAGGAACCAAGTACAGAGGTCAGTTTGAAGAACGTATGAAGGCTGTAATGCAGGAGATTGAGAAAAACCCTGATGTTATATTATTCATAGATGAAATTCATACAATCATTGGTGCAGGGGGTGCAAGTGGCTCATTAGATGCCTCAAATATGTTCAAGCCTGCATTGGCAAGAGGTGAGCTTCAAGCCATCGGTGCGACTACTTTAGATGAGTACAGACAGCATATTGAAAAGGATGGCGCACTTGAAAGAAGGTTCCAAAAAGTAATTATTGAACCTACAAATTCAGAAGAGACTTTTCAGATCCTAATGAATATAAAGGAACGCTACGAAGACCATCATTCTGTTAGCTATTCCGAGGATGCGATTAAGGCTTGTGTTAAGCTAACTGAGCGATACATTACAGATCGACATCTACCAGACAAAGCAATAGATGCCTTGGATGAGGTTGGTTCGAGGGTACATATTACGAATATTAATGTGCCCAAAGAGATTACAGAGATTGAAGCTAGAGTAGAAGAACTAAAGGAAGAAAAAGCCAATGTAATCCGCTCTCAGCAATATGAAAAGGCAGCTGAGCTTAGAGATGACGAAAGAAAACTGCTCGAAAAATTAGAATCGGCAAAACTCAAATGGGAGGAGGAATCCAAGAATAACAAAATTGAAGTGACAGAGGAACATGTCGCGGAAGTTGTTTCGATGATGTGCGGCATACCCGTAACCAAGGTTTCACAGTCAGAAACTGGTAAGCTAGTGGTCATGTCTGATGAAATTAAGAATTTGGTTATTGGTCAGGACGAGGCCGTTGATAAAGTGGTTAAAGCAATCCAAAGAAATAGGGCAGGGCTGAAAGATCCCAATAAGCCAATTGGTTCTTTCTTTTTCTTGGGACCAACCGGAGTGGGAAAAACTCAGTTGGCAAAAATCTTGGCGAAAAAGCTTTTTGATACTGAAGAAGCATTGATTAGAATTGATATGTCAGAGTACATGGAGAAATTCTCGCTTTCTAGGTTAGTTGGAGCGCCTCCAGGATACGTTGGTTATGAAGAAGGTGGTCAGCTTACTGAGAAGGTAAGAAGAAAGCCGTACGCGATAATTTTGCTTGATGAAATCGAAAAAGCGCATCCCGATGTTTTCAATTTATTACTTCAGGTATTGGATGATGGGCACATGACGGATGGGTTAGGACGTAAAATAGACTTCAAGAATACCATTTTAATTATGACCTCAAATATTGGAGCGCGTCAGCTTGCTGACTTCGGTACTGGAGTTGGTTTCGGAACGCAGGCGCAGCAGGAGTCGAAGGAGGACAATGTGAAGTCTATCATTCAAAACGCATTGCGAAAGGCATTTTCTCCAGAATTCTTAAATAGAATCGATGATATGATTATGTTTAAATCATTAGGCAGAAAAGAGATTCATAGTATCATTGATATTGAATTGGCAAATTTATATGATCGGATATTGTCTTTGGGTTATGACATTTCTTTAACTGAAAAAGCCAAAGAATTTATTGTCGATCAAGGATACGATGAGAAGTTTGGTGCGCGACCATTGAAAAGAGCGATTCAAAAGTATATTGAGGATCCGCTTGCTGAGGAGATTATTAAATCAAGCTTTAAGGAAGGCGAGAAAATCTCTATGGATCTTAATAAAGCGAAGGATGGTTTGGCAGTCATTAAAAAGAAATCTAAAGGAAAGCCAAAAGAGAATTCTGAAGAAAAAGATTCCGAGTAAGGTTTATTTTTTAATCACGACTTCATTATAAGGAACACGGAATCTTGGACCCCAAGTTCCTTTTTCCGTTCCTTTGCCTACAGAAACAATCATATTGATTTCAGCCCCTCGAGGCAGCTCGAGTAGCTTTTTGACGCGTCTTTTGTCGAAACCCTCCATCGGGCAGGAATGTAGTCCTTCCGCTGCCACAGATAGCATAAACGTTTGTGCTGCTAACGCACAAGATTTGTGAACCACAATTCTCTGCTCAGCCTTTCCTCCAAGCCGATAAAATGGTTTTCGGATACCAAGCAAAGAGCTGGCAATCTTTCGGATTAGGGAAAATATTCCGAATCCATCATCCATGTAGACAATAGGGATCAGCTTTTTGTAATAATTGAGCCCTCTTTTTTGAATCTTTTTTGGTTCGCCTTGAATACCCTCTTTTATACGGTCATAATTCCATTTTGCCCGTTCTCTCCATTTGTCCTTTCTTGTAATAAAAACGACCATATGCTTGGCTGTTTTTGCGGCGGATTGATTTAAGCAAAGTGGTATTAGTTTTCGTAAAAGATCAGGGCTCTCAATCCATTGAAATTCCCAAAGCTGAAGGTTACTGCTGTTAGGTGAAAGTATTGCGTTTTTCAAACAGCGCTCAATAACTTCTCCAGATACCTCATGATCAGGTTCAAAGCTTCTATTGCTTCTTCTTTGTTCTACAATTTGCTGAAATTCTTTTTGGTACATTTTGATCAATAATACGACAGCACTAAGGTATTGAAGTAATTTATAATATGACACTTTTTCTCATAAATGAAAAAAAGTATGACAGCATGTCTTAAAAACAATTGTGGCAGTATCTTTGTCATTGGAATGGTGAAATTATTTCAATATGACAACTAAGAAGAAGAAAGAGAGTAAAAAAGCGGAGAATACTGAAAGTGTAGCTGAAGAAAGTCAAAAGGCGCAGAACACAAATGAGGAAACCGCAGCAAAAAAAGAACCTACTCCAGAAGAAAAATATAATGAATTGAACAACCGTTTTTTACGATTGTATGCTGAGTTCGAAAATTATCGAAAGAGAACAAATAAAGAACGGTTGGATTTGATTACAAATGCCAATTCAGATTTACTTAAGGATCTCGTTCCTGTGATTGATGATTTCGAAAGAGCGATCGCCAATAATGTAGATGCAGATGATATCGAAGGAATTAAAGAAGGTTTTTCTTTAATCTATAACAAATACAAAGGATTGCTTCAGTCAAAAGGTTTGAAAGCGATGGACGCCAAAGGAGAGGTGTTTGACCCTGAGCTTCATGAAGCGATCGCAAACTTACCCACTGACGATAAGAAGATGAAAGGAAAAGTCATTGACGACGTTGAGAAAGGGTACTTTCTAAATGATAAAGTTTTGCGATTTGCCAAAGTCGTTGTAGGTCAATAATAAGGAACATAGATGAGTCAGAAAAGAGATTATTATGAAGTTTTAGGATTGTCAAAAGGTGCGTCCGAAGGAGAAATTAAAAAGGCCTACAGAAAATTAGCGCTGAAGTATCACCCAGATAAGAATCCGGATGATTCAAGCGCTGAAGAGAAATTTAAAGAAGCGGCTGAGGCATATGAAGTGCTGAGCAATGGAGATAAGAAGGCACGTTATGATCAATATGGCCATGCAGGTATGGGCCAAGGATTTGGCGGTGGCGGAATGAATATGGATGATATATTCTCTCAATTTGGCGATATTTTTGGTGGCGCTTTTGGAGGAAGTTTTGGAGGAAGTAGAAGTAGAGGAGGAGAACGTGTTGTAAAAGGTTCTAATCTTCGTGTGAAAATGAAAATGACATTGGAAGACATCGCCAATGGTGTTCAGAAAAAAATCAAAGTCAATAAGCTTGTTAATGCAGATGGTGTGACTTTTAAAACCTGCTCCACTTGCAATGGAACAGGTCGTATTACCCGAATGGCACAGACTTTTATCGGTGCTATGCAAACACAATCTGTATGTAATGTTTGTCAAGGTTCAGGAAAAGTAATCGATAAGAAGCCAGCTGAAGCAGACCAAAATGGCCTCATACGTAAAGAAGAAGTGATCGAGATAGAAATTCCAGCGGGTGTTGAAGAGGGAATGCAGCTCAATGTCAGAGGGAAAGGTAATGCTGGACCATTTAATGGAGTTCCTGGTGATTTGATCGTCGTTATAGAAGAAGTGGAGCATGCTGAGCTCAAAAGAGATGGTGACAATGTGCATTATGAGGCGTTTGTAAGCTTTATGGATGCTGTCCTAGGCGAGAGTATTGAAATACCTACACTTTCTGGTAAAGTGAAGATAAAAATAGATGCTGGAACCCAAAGTGGAAAAGTACTTCGTTTGAGGGGCAAAGGATTGCCTAATGTTCAGGGTTATGGTTCAGGAGATTTATTTGCGCATATCAATGTTTGGACGCCAACTAAAATATCCAAAGAAGAGAAAAATATGATTGAGAATTTAAAGAAATCTGAAAACTTTAAGCCCAAAGCAGTTGATAAGGATAAAGGATTTTTTAAACAAATGAGGGATATGTTCTCATGACTCGGTTTATAGACCTGAGCTCAAAATATCCTTCAACAATGGTACAGATTATCGCCACTGTATCGTTAGTTGTTTTCTTTTATTTATTGGGAGGTTTTGGATTGCATATTGACTATACTTTAAATTCTGGAGTCGTCTCGTCTGAAGCCATTGGTGTTTCGGAATATACATCGGCTTTTGGCAGTAATCGTGTGTTTTTCTGGTTATTGTTTCCCTTTCTTCTTGTTTTTGTGGTTTTTTTATCGGCTATAAAGTGGATTCATCGCCGACCCGTTTTGTCTATTTTTACGAAGAGAGATCGGTTTGATTGGCGCAGGGTCTTTTTGAGCTTTTTCTTGGTGTTCTTCATTTTATTGATTACCACGGGTATTCAGATTTACTTTTCAGAAGACATTATTTGGAATCTACAATGGGAAAGCTTCATTCCACTCGTTGCGATCGCTCTGGTGATGATTCCTTTTCAAACGACATTAGAAGAGTTATTGTTTAGAGGCTACCTGATGCAGGGTTTAAAGACAAAGTTTGGTTCTAATATCTTTGCTGTGCTTATTTCAGGATGTTGTTTTGGTCTTATGCATTTTGGAAACCCTGAAATAGAGGCGATTGGCTACCATGTATTATCTTACTACGTAATCATTGGTATATTCTTAGGGTGTTTGGCTGTCTTCGATAATGGTCTGGAGCTCTCTATTGGCTTCCAT
>MDTB01120709.1_pt1 | contig 10689 bp, 10 predicted proteins | sample 811161 | NCBI WGS metagenome assembly MDTB01 (sample SAMN05326650, study PRJNA326480) | marine metagenome | isolation source: seawater | place: Mediterranean Sea | collected 2009 | reverse complement strand
TCTTCTTTTTTTAAGTATGGAATCTTTTGCAATGGACAATATCGATCGCACAGAATAAATCTAGCAAATCTATGTTTCTTAGTTTCTACTGATCCATGTATAAGTGCTGAATGAATAAGCAAAGCTGAACCAGCGTCTACCTCCATTTTTCTTTTTTTAAATTTTTTCAAAACATCGTCTTTAAGATGAGAGGAGCCAAGTTTATTAGTGTTATGATGTTTCCAACAACCATATTTATGTGATTTTTCATACAGATTTAGTCCACCTTGATCTCCCTTAGCATCATACAAGGGAGCCCAAATGAATAAAAAATCTTTTGCACATTGATTTGTTTCTTGATGAGGATCTAAAAATCTCTCATTTTCAGAATCATGGATATGAACTGAAGGTCTGCCTGAAAATATAACCTCTGTTTTAAAATATCCTTTAACTAAATCTATAATTTTTTCATCAAAAAGAATTTGAAGTGTGTTTATATCAAATGAGGTCATGTCAAAAAAGTGGCCTTTTAATTTCATGCTATAGTCTTTAATCTGATAGTATTTTTCTTGTAAATCCTTAATATTTCCATCAGGTTTTATGTAACTTAAAATTGAAAATAATGAATCTTTTACATTTTCAATTTGACTATTAGAAAAAATATTATCTAATTTATAATATCCATTTTCATCGATTTGTTTATAAATATGTTTTTTTTCTTTTTCTGTAAATTTCATTTTTATTTGTGATCTAGTTTTCTAAATTGCCATTTTGGATTATTTATATCATGGTAAAAATTACTGCAAACATATCTCATTTTTTTTGTAAGTTTTATTTATACCACTTTTGTGCATTAATCTTTTATTAAAAAATACTGCTTGACCTAAATTGCAATAAATAACTTTTTCTTTAAAATTCAACTTGTTATTTAATAGTTTTACTTTGTAATTAGCCCGTAATATCTGTTTTTTCTTAAGTTTTGATACTTCTACCTTTGAGTGGCTAGTTATAATGTCATGCTTAAAGCTTTTTTCAAGAATATGCAGTCCCCCAAGTTCTTTAGATATATTTGAAAAAACTGGCATCCATACTTGGATAAAATTAGAGTCTTTTATGTTACTTTTATTATCTTGATGCCAGCCATAGACATAGGGCGTGATCCCAGGAATGTCCATTCTAATTGAGGAGCTATTGATATAAAGGTTATCATTTTTCTTTCTTCCTAAAAGGCTATTAATTATTTTTGTTATTTTTTTATCAGATATTATATCGTAATAATTGCTAGATTTTACTACTTGGTCGTAAAGTTCAGACAAAAATGCATGATTAGATTTTTCGAGTAAGATCATTCCCTCATTTAAATAATAATTAATTTTTTTTGTTTCATTTTTGATAATGACTGAGTAATTAAGATTTTTTTTTAATGAAACTTTAATCATGTGTGCAAAGTTTCTTCTTAAAATCAAAAGTTTTTTTTTGTCAATGCAATCAATCTTTACGTATCCTAGATTTTCAAAATTTTTTTTAATGTTAAGTATATTCATTTTTAAAAAAAGCTTGATAATGATTTAATGCTTTTGGGATTAATATTTATGTTTTTGATCAGATAATCTTTAATTTCTCTTTCATAAAAATAAGGGAGAATAATCATTTTTTTTATTTTTTTTTTCGGGATATTTTCTCCATCTAATATTGGATTAGGAAAACTATCAATATATTTTTTTTGCTTTTGTGAGTCTCCATCGAAAATATAAATATTTTTTTTGTTAAAATTTATTTGTGAAAAAATTACACTTACAGAGGAAGTGGCTCCGTATAAACCAAGATTATAATTTTTTTTTTTTTTCTTCATAAAGCCATTTTTCAATTTTTTTCACACAAGAAAAAAATTTTTTAAGATAATTTATATCTTGTTTTTTTTTTATATTTTTTACAAAACTAATTTTCGAATTTTTTTTTCTTTTATCTTTAAACCCTAAACCAAAAAGATTTCCATATTTATCAGAAAAAACTTTAATTTTTGAAAATTTGTTTCTTATCAAATAATATTTTAAATTTGATTTTGTGAAATAACTAATATGTTCGTGATTTACTAGGGTTGGGTCACCATTACTTATCAATTTTGTAAAGTCTGGCAAACAAATAAAAATCATCCCCCCATAATTTAATTCATTATAAGATTTTTGAATAAATAAATTTGGTTTAAACTCGTGTTCTAAAACTGCATTACTTGTAATAATATCAAATTTTTTTTTGTATCTTACGTCATGATAAAATTTATTAAGTATTGCAATATCTTTAATATTATTTGCTTTTGAGGGTTCAATGCCAAAGACATCAGATTTTTTCTCTTTAAATAACTTCAATAAAAAACCTGAACCACAACCAATTTCTAATATTTTTTTTCCCTCTACGTCTTTTTTGAAATTCTTTAAAATTAATCTAAATAATCTATGGCCATGTTTTCTTCTATGAGTGCTATTTTCCATTGATGATGAATTTGTTAGATTTGAGTTATATCTTCTAATTAAAAATTTTTTTAATTTTTCTGATATATCTTGTTTAAGTAATCCATCATCTTCGGATTGTGTAAGATTAAAATCAAAGTTTATATTTTTAAATGTTTTTTTTTTTTTTTAATTCAAAAACAGGAACTTTTGGAATTTTCATTTTAATAAAATGATATTAAACTTTTTCTATTTTTATTTTTAGAAATTTTCTTATCGATATAGTAAGAATCTGTTTTTATGTGCTCTGAACTTATTTCTTCAATAACTGCACCATCTTTTGATGTTGCTTCAAACTCGTGGATCATTCCGCTTATAATAGTAAAAATTTCTCCAGCTCTCATTACTTTGCTTTTAACCTTACCTTTATATTTCGTCTTGAGAAAAATTTTTCCAAATAAGATTAAAAAAGTTTCTTGTTTAATTTTATGGTATTGAGCAGGATGTTTTTGGTTTTTAAACATAAATAAATATTTTTTACAATAAGATTGGTTAATGACAGTAATCATACATAAACCAAATTTATAAAATTTTTTAATTCCATAGTGATGTGAAATTTCAATTCTGGACATTTCTGGAACAATTATATTTGCTAAAAAAGATAAATTTCTTACTTTATCTCTTATTTCTACAATCGTTTCTCTAGGATTTGAAATTGATAAACTTTTAATTAAAATTTTTTCATTTTTATTAAAATTTCTTTTAGCAATCATCTCAGAGAATTTTGAAAAGTTATTAGCAGTCAACTGACCTTTAGTAGCGGGAAAATTTAGAGAAATTGATTTATTTTCTAATTTTGTACCTTTTGTAATAATTTTATTACTACTATAGACTCCTCTTTGAAAATTTTTGAGTTGTTCTTTTTCACCTTTTAAATTTTTATTTCTTGAGTGAACTGAACCAACTTGATCTATTGTTTTTTCTAAGAAACTTAGCCATGTATTCATTTGTTTAGAATTTACAGAATATTTGTTGAGAGAAATGGACCCCTTACTTACTCCAATATGTTTTTCAAAAATTCTTGCTCCCATGGAGTATCCGATGGATCCAGATAAATATTCATCTGGGGCCTCATGTAACGATATCCCAGCGACTTTGTTACCATAAAAATTTCTCATCTCGTTAAAATAGGTTAAATTTAAGTCACTGGACAAAGTTGGATATTTAGCAACGCAATACAAAAACTGAACTTTCATTTTTCTTGTTGAAAAAAAACTTATTACGCTAGATATCTCATTTTTATTTAATCCTCCTAAACTACAAATAATTTTTTTTTTATTTGCTTTTTTTGCAATATATTCTATCAAAGGCCAGTCCGTAGCTGAGCAACTTGCAATTTTTAAATAATCAAATTTATCTTTAATTACGTTTTTTACTGAGATTTCATCAAATGGGGTGCAAATCAATTTGAACTTAGGACGACTAAATTTTATAATTTTGGACCATTGACTTCTTGATAGGAATGTACTTTTAAATCTCTGAACATGTTTATCATCACTGTTGATATAACTTTGGTGAATAAAAGTTTTAGAGTCTCTATATTGGAATTTAATAGCGAATTCTATTTTATTCCTGAATTTTTTTGTTAATTCATAATAGCTTTTAATAATCAGTTTTGCGTGCTTCACACTTCCCATATGATTATTTGCTATTTCGAAGATTACTAAAGGCTTCATAAAATAAGAATTAATGAAATTTCAATTAAATAACAAGAGATTTTATTTTTTTTGATTGGTTATTTTTCCAATACTTTTCTCTGAAATAATTAATATTTGATAGATGTTTGTTTTTAACCAAAAATTTCACAATATTTTTACTATCAGAATAAATTTTAAATTCTGTCGATATAAGTTTAAGTAACTTTAAATCTTCAATATAATCAAGGGTTAGTCTAATTTTTTTATTTAAGAACAAATCATTAACTTTTATAATACCTCTTTTAACTTTTGCTTTTTTAATAAAAGGATCGATCATTTCACTATCAATTTCCTTTTTGAAAAAGTTTTTCATTTTTTCCATAGCTTTAAAAGTTATTATGTGAGTAAATAAGCCTGTAATCATATTTTTGGGGGCACTCAACATGTCATAATTTTTTAGATTAAATGATTGTTTCTTGTAAATTTTATAATCAAAAAAAATATCGTCTCCATCTATTATCAAAGCTTTCGAAATTTTATATTTCAAAAAACATTTATGCCATCTTTTAAGTTTATTTTGATTTTCTCCTCTATAAATTTTTATATTGTAATTTTTGGTAACATAATTACAAAGTTTATCATCAGATTTTGTTTTTGTAGTGGCTAAAATTATTGGTAATTTAATTTTTTTAGCTCTTGATATTAAAATATCAATCGCTTTGTAACTGTCTCCTATTTGGATCAATATTTTATTGTTAAGTCGGCTAGAATTTGACCTAGCTGTAATTATTACCGCCTCTTTCATGGTTTCAGTTTAATCTTTTAAATCCCATTTGCTTTACTGGACCATGGAGATTTTCTTGTAATTTGTCTTTTTTTGACAAGTACGAAATTTTTTTAAATATTTTTTCACAAGCTATTTTATACTTTGCTAGTTCTTTTTCTGTCTGACAATAATTTGAATAACAACGGTCTGAGGCTAGTATTTTTTCTTTTAACATCTCTTGAATAAAATAAGTTATTACAACTGGCCATTCATCATCTTTTTTATTCGTATTAATCTTAAAACTTGAAAGTGGCAAAATTCCACTCATATTAATTTCTAGCTCCGCATTAGCAGCTGCTTTACTCCAAATATTTCTTATTTTTTCGCCATTTTTTTTTAAGATTTTGCCTAATTTTAATCTTTTATGTTTTTCTATAAATGCTAAAGAACAAGCTGGGCCCAATCTTTCAGTCCAGTTAGTGCTGCTAATAAAGCTATTTGTAGCTTCCTGCATAATTTCTTTTTTTCCTATTAGTGCTGACATTGGAATTCCATTAGCCATTGTTTTTCCAAAAGTTGCAAGATCAGGATTTACTCCAAGTTCCCTGTGGATTCCGGACGTATCATTTCTCCAGCCACAAGTTATTTCATCAAATATTAAAACACATCCATTTTTGTCACAAATGCTTCTTAAGGTTTCAAGCCAAAGTTTACATGCGAGAGAATTTCTAGCTGGCTCTATAACAATTGCTGCAGCTTCCGAAGCATGTTTTCTAACGATTTTTGTTATATCTGAGCAAGTATTAAAATTAAAAGGTATTACTGTATTTTCTAAACCTTTTGGTACTCCTTTTGGTTCAAGTCCTGGCAATAAATGATTATTTAAATTTTTATTACCATTTATATTTGTCGCTAAATACCAATCGTGCCAGCCATGATACCCGCAAATTAGAACTTTTTCTCTTTTTGTATAACTTCTAGCTAATCTGACAGCAACTGCTACCATCTCTCCACCTGTTCTAGCAAATTTAACTTGATCAGCCCAATCATGTATTTGTAATAACTTTTCTGCGAGCAATATTTCCTCTGGGGGATTAAGAGTTGTTAACGGTCCATCTGAAATTACCTTTTTAGCTACTTCGTTAATTTCTCGATCTGCATAACCAAAAACACAAGAACCAACACCAAGCATTGTAAAATCTGAATATTTTTTTCCTTGTAGGTCCCATAAATGTAGACCCTTAGCTTTTGAGTAATAAGTCGGCCAAGAGCCTCCGGGTAAATACATTTCTGGCCTCTTACCTAAAAGACCACTTAAACCAGGGATAATTTTGTGAGCATAGCTTTGAAGTTTTTTATTATTTTTTTTAAATTTTTTAAACATGATTAGTAAATATACGTTTCAAAAGCAAATTAACTTTTATAGCATAGTTTAAATTTAAATATTTTAAATCTTTTTTTTTATTTTTGTTTAATAAAAGCTTAATTTCTTCTTTAAAGTCTTTCTTACGATTTATAAAAAAGTTAAATTTTTTATTATTTGGATATTTAGTATTAAAAATTTCTTCATTTTTTTCTAGTTTTCTTTCCCATTTATGAGTATTTTTATTATTAACTTTCACAGTAATTCTTTTTAATGGGGGATTATTAATTGAATTTAGGATTAAAGTTAATTTTTTTTTTTCATTATAGTAGGTAAGAATCACAGATTTATCATACTCAAATTTTCCAACCTTTTTAAAGTGAATTTTTTTCTTAAATAGTAAATTTTTTGATTTAAATAAAATTTCTTTTAAAATAATAAGAAAATGAATAGCATGTGAATATTCATGAGAAACCCCTCCTCCAATTTTATAGTTCGATAAATAACTCTTATCTAAAGATGCTATCCACGGGTGGGCTTTTAAAACTAATTTAAAACTTTCCTTCCAATCAATATTAATCTCAATTTTTGAATTATTTTTAATTAAATTCTTACTTAAATTTTTGATAAAGTGTGAAAAAGACTTTGATATTGAATGATTAAAACCACAAAAAACTTTATTTTTTAAGTCTTTTTTTTTTAAAAAATTGTAATTTTGATTAAAAACACATAAAGGTTTCTCGACTAAAATTTTTTTAAATTTTAATCTTTTTTGGCACAATTTAATTAAATCTAAATGATTTGATGGAGGAACTCCAATAATTATAATATCGAAATTGTGTTTTAATTTAAAGATATTATTATAAGAAATGCATTGAATTTTATTATTCCATTTTCCATATCTTCCAGGGTAAATATTTTCTCGCATATTTTTTAATTGAGATTTTTTTTTATCTGTAATAAAAACTTCACAATTTAAAGAAATTGCTGCGTTGGCATGGTGAGTGCCGATAGAACCACTACCAAAAATTAAAATTTTCTCTTTCATTACTTTTTAATACTTAAAATAAAATACCAATCCATTATAAGAGGACCGGATTTAGTCACTTTCTTATTATCTAATTCAACAGTATGGGATCCCATTAAATTTTTATTTTTTGTTTTAAGATTAATTTTATTTTGAAATTTAAAGATATAGTTAAGTTTATATCCATTATTTTTTAGAAAATTTTTATAGTGTTTAATCGAATATATATTGTAGTGATTGATTTTTTTTACCTCTCTAGTGTTTTTATTTAGAAAATTTACTGCAATTTTAAAATCTATATCTCCATTCCAGAAAAGTGAATTAACACAAATAAATTTAGCTTTAAGTTTTTTTGCAAATAGTATTGTATTTTTATAATCATCTAGCACTGAGAGTGTTTGGATACAAGTTGCTCCATCGCAAATTAAGTTTTTTTTAATTTTAGATTTATAATCCTGAATATCCGTATTAAAAAAATGTAAGTTTGATATGCGGTTTTTTTTTGAAAAATTTTTTGCATTTTTAAGCAAAGATTTATTTTGATCTAAACCAAAACTATTTGAAATATTATAATTTTTTTTTAAATAAAAAAGGTTTGCGCCATTACCGCACCCTAGATCTAAAATTTTTTTGTCATTTAAGTTTACGTGTTTGTGTAGAAAATTAAAAAAACTAATCGTAGACTCATATGGTTTTTTTAACTGTCTGCTATAATATGCATGGTCAAGGTTTTTAGTGCTGTAGATACTTTTTTTATCGGGTATCATTTAAATTTTTTTTAACGGGATGTAGTTAAAAATATTAATTCTAAGAAACTCAAGTAGTGTAAAAGTTTCTAAGTATTTTACTTTTCGTGTTTCCTTTAATTTATTTTTTAAAATTTTAATTTGTTTATTATCTCGAATACAACTTCTGTAAGAGAAGAATTTTGACGAAATAATTCTTTCACAATCTATTGAATTCCGAATTTTATCGATGATTTTTATTTTCTGCTTTTTTTTCCAATTTAACAGAACCCTACCATTTATTTGATATAAAGAATTTTTTAAGCTTTGAATTTGAAATCTATCAAGCGGTCCTAGGGTTAAATCACTAAAATCATATTTTTTTTTTTTTAATTTATAAACAACAACACGCAAATGCAGCGCTTTATTCATTTTCAAAAAAGGAATTGAAATATTTTTTTTTTTATCGTTTTTTTTTATGTATAAAGATTTTAATTTTATGTACGTCGGAAAAAAAACATAATCGAATAGATGTTTTTTATTTATCAGTACTGACTTTTCACTTTCATAAAGTGATCTGACCTCACAATTTTTTTTTATTTTAATTTTTTTTTTTGCTAAACTGTACAATCCCCTTAAGTCACAACTCTTTGCGTTAACTACTTTTTTAGAAAATAACGTCTTCTGATAATTATTTTTAAATTTTACTCCATATTTTTTAAGAAAATTTACTGATTTTTGATATATGTCTCTCTCTTTTTGAGACAGTGGATATATAATATTAGAGTATTTTGATCCAGAATTATCTTGTCCCCAAGCTCCTCCGATATTATTAGAGCTTTCAAATAAAGTTACATCGTAATTTTTACTTTTTAAGAATAATGCATAAATACACGAAGCGGCGCTAGCTCCAATTATTGCAATTTTTTTTTTGTTTGTTCATAGCTCCGCACTTTGTAAAAAGCCGATTTTACAACTAAAATTTTTCATATTATTTTCTACAAAGGAGTAAAAAAGTAATCTTTTCTTTTAATGGTCGTTTTTATGTTCCCAAGTAAAATATCTATTTTATTTTTTTGTAAATTTATAATTTTAAAAATTTTTTCTGAAAATGGTCCAGATGAAAATCTATACTTTGTGTTTTCAAGTAACTTAATAAAATTTTGGTTTAAATAACCATTTTTGTTTTCTGCTTTTTTACACTGATTTATGAAATTCTTAATTTCTTTTTGTGAATGATTAAAACCTGTTAAAAAATACTTTAATCCTTTGGTAAATTTTAATTGATGTAAAGTCTCTTCCTTTACAAAGTTATTATGAAAACAAAATAAATAATCACCCAATAAATTAAGCTCAATATTTATCAGTTTGGTTTTTTTAAATTTTTGAACTAAAAATTTAGGCACATAAATTTCAACATCACTGCCTAATTTTTTATTAATCTCTTTATGAATTAAGTTAATGTTATTTTTATTGAATTTGATAACTGTCCACATAACTTATTCTTTTTCCTTACTAAGCTCTTTTTTTAATTCATCGTATTCTTTCATTTTTCTTTTCATGAAATTGATCGTCAATTTAGTTCTTTCTGATATGCCTTTAGCGGTTATTACATATTGTAAATAACTTATTTTGTTAGATCTTCTATTGAAATTTTGTAACTTGATAAAACCCTTTTTCTTCAATGCTTTTAAACAATAATTTAGTTTGCCCAGACTGAATCCTAATTCTCCGGCAAGCTTTCTTTGTGATGAGACGGGCTTGTCTTTTATCTTTCTTAATACTTCAAAATGATCTTGGTCTACTTTCATGCTGTTCAAAATTTGAACATTTATACCGTTCAACTTCTGTACAGTAAAGCTTTAAATTATATATTTACAACCTATTGTTGTGCTTAAACATATAATATCTATATATAGTACCGAGTTTTATGTTTGTGTTAGAGGATTTTTTTAAGCGTTTTTGCGTCAAATATATATAATTTTTTTTTTGCTTCTTTATACAAAGAATAGATAGGATATTTATACTTATTTTTAAGTTTAATAGCTTTTCTAAATGTATTTAATTTCTTCTTCGAATTAATTATTAAACAGATTTTTTTTGACTCTAAAATCATTGATAAATTCATCGTAATTCTTCTGTAACAGGGATTGCCTAATTTTTCAGTGATTATCAAATTAGGTTTATTTTTAATATCTAGCAAATAATTGATTTTTTTTGAATAAGGAAAGATAGACGCAAAATGTCCATCTTCTCCCATGCCTAGAATAGAAATAGTTTTATTGTTTTTTAAGTTTAAAGATAAATTTTTAATGTTTCTTAATTTCAATGAATTTTTTTTTAAAACTTTAATCTGTTTATCTAAACCAGCCTTTTTGAAATAATGGCAAATATTAATTAAATTTAAATGTTTTTTATTTTTTTTTGCTAATCTTTCGTCTGATAAAAATATTCTTAAATATTTTATGAGATTTTTTTTTTTGATTAACTCAATTAAAAATTTCCTCGGTGAATTCCCTCCAGAAATAATTAAATTTATTTTTTTTGAACCAATCTCTTTAGATAAAATTTCAATTAAATTTGACATTATAAAAATTTTTTTCAGTGCATAAATCAAGCCAATTGAGCTATTAGTACTGGTCAGCTTCACGCGTTGCCGCGCTTCCACATCCAGCCTATCAACGT
>MDTB01108610.1_pt1 | contig 10689 bp, 8 predicted proteins | sample 811161 | NCBI WGS metagenome assembly MDTB01 (sample SAMN05326650, study PRJNA326480) | marine metagenome | isolation source: seawater | place: Mediterranean Sea | collected 2009 | reverse complement strand
TTGCCAAGGGTCGAATTCCAGCCCGAGTTCGATCGCCATCGCCTGCGTCAATCCTGGAAGACCTCCCGATGGAGATCGTGCGATGGCCATCAACAGCTCACGCTCGATCGATGCGGCTGGTCGTTCACCCAGTCGATGCAGTCCGATACGGATCTGGGACTCCTTGAGCTCGCAGAGGTAGGTCTCAACCGCATCCAGACGGCTTTCAAGGTCGTCAGTCTCCTGATCGTTCCCAGACAGATCGGCAATCCCAGGCCAGTCCATGGCTTCCAGGCTCTTCACAATCGACCTCTGCAGTAGATCAACGCGCTCCGAACCAAGCTGACGCGCCTCCACAAGTTCATCCAGGAGGTTTTCAAGCGTCTGGAGCGGTCCGTACAGCCCGGCACGACCAAGCGGTGGTGTGAGGTGATCCAGGATCACGGCCTGACCGCGCCGTTTGGCCTGTGATCCCTCGCCTGGATCGTTAACGATGAAGGGGTAGAGGTGGGGGATCGCACCAAGAGCCAGATTGGGCCCGCAGGCGTCACTGAGCCCAACGGCTTTGCCAGGGAGCCATTCCGCACTCCCGTGTTTTCCCACATGCACCATCAGCTGACTGCGATGGATCTGTTTCAGCCAGAGGTACTGCGCCAGATAGCGATGGGGAGGTGGCAGGTCAGGTGAATGGAGATCAGCAATCTGCTCGGGGTCATAGCCCCGGTCGGGTTGGATCACCACAACGATCCGGCCAAAGCGCACCCCATGAATGGGGAACCCGACTACCTCTTGATCGCAGGCGTGCGTTGGATGTCCCCAGCGCTGGGCGATCGGCTGTCTGGCGGCTGCGGGAAGCTGGTCCCACCAGGCCAGGTAGTTCCCCTGCGGCAAATGAGCCAACGGTGGCCGCACCTTGCTCTCAGGCGCGTTGGTGCGTCCGCTGAGCAGCAAGCGCATCAGCGCATCTCCATCCTCTGGAAGAGGACAGTCGCCCAGGTCGTATCCAGCCTCTGCAAGCCAGCGCAGGATCGAGACACAGCTGCAGGGCGTATCCAGCCCAACCCCGTTCGCCAGACGACCATCCCGCACTGGATAGTTGGCGAGAACAAGAGCCAGTTGGCGTTCCTTCGCCGGAGTCCGCCTCAGCTCGATCCATCGGGCGGCGTGCTCAACCAGCCACTGAATGCCAACCGAATCGGGAATCAGGGTCGGCAACGCGGTTGCAAGTTTTCCCTCATCCATGGACAGCTGCCGAAAGCCACAGGGCCTTGTGGTCACCCGACCATCCAGCTCTGGCATCACCACCTGCAGGGAGAGGTCAAGGGGATCCAGCCCTCGGCTGCTGGCTTTCCAGGCCTCCTTGGAGCGGGATCCTGTGAGCAGCTGCAGCACTGGACAGTCCAGTTGATCCCAGATCGGACTGCCCAATCCAGCCTCCTCCGAACGCACGGAGGCAAAAGCGGTTCCCGTGATCACGAGTTCCACCGCTTCTGACGAGAAAAGGTCGACAACACCGGCCTGTACAGCCGCATCCCTGAGGCTGCTCACCCAGAGCAGCCGCGGGCAGAGACCGGCTAGACGAAGAGTCAGGATGAGTTGCCTGGCCAGCGCCAGATCGTCGGCCTGCAGAAGGGAGCGGTAGAGAACAACGCCGACCCTGGCTCCGTTGTCCTGTTCCCAGTCCCAAGGCAATGGATCGGGAAGCGGCTGGATGCTGACGGATTCCGGTTCGGGTTCCAAACCCTCCAGAACACAATCGAGAACACTGAGGAGCTCGGTCATGTTCCGGGTGCCGCCCTCACGCAGCAGCGAGGCCAAAAGATCAGCCAGCGCGGTTCCGATCGAACTCAGAGGATGCAACGCACTCTGTTGATCCTGGGTGCCGGAGAGGATCACGAGTTGGCGATCTTGAGCGGTCTTTTGCCAGAGCTGGAATTGCTCAAGCCCATAGCTCCAGTGCCCTCGACCTCCGAGCAGACGAACCACCACGAGCCTGGCTTTGGCTGCCGTGCTGCGCAGGTAGTGATCCACCTGAGCGGGATGCTGCAGCTGACTCAGATCGAGAGCACGGATCCTCTCCCGCCAGCTGTGCAGTCCTGAATCTTCAAGACAGGCGGCCAGCGTGCTGAGGTCTGTCCCTGCGCTGCTGAGCAGCAGAACATCGGCCGGCGGCTGCTCCACCAGCACCACGTCCTCTGGAGGGTCGAGCCCCGGACAACTGGCCAGGCGATGCATCCCGCCATTGTCATGCCTGGCTGGTCATGAACGGGTGAGAAGATTCATCGATCGGGCTTCGTCTGCGATGCATCAGTTCCTGCCCTATGCCTGGTTCCAGGGGACGTGCGTGCCCTTTGAGGAGGCAAGGATTTCCATTGCCACCCACGCCCTCCACTACGGGACCGGAGCGTTCGGTGGAATGCGGGCCATTCCAGACCCTGCCAGCGCCAACACGATGCTGCTGTTTCGAGCAGACCGGCATGCCCGACGACTCAGCCAGAGCGCTCGCCTCCTGCTGACCGAGCTCCGCGAGGAGGAGATCCTTGCCGCTCTGACGGCGATGCTGCAGGCCAACAAACCCGAACAGCCGATCTACCTGCGGCCGTTCGTTTACACGAGTGATCTCGGGATTGCCCCGCGCCTCCATGAGATTGAAACCGATTTCCTCATCTACGGCTTGCCTCTAGGTGACTACCTGTCGCCAGAGGGTGTGAGTTGTCGCATCAGCAGCTGGACACGTCAGGAGGATCGTTCCCTGCCCCTGAGAGGCAAGATCAGCGGCGCCTACATCACGAGTTCCCTGGCCAAAACGGAAGCGGTGAAGAGTGGCTTTGATGAAGCACTGCTGCTCAACAGTCGCGGCAAGGTGAGTGAAGCCAGCGGAATGAATCTTTTCCTCGTCCGCGACGGTGCCCTGGTGACCCCCGGCGTTGACCAGGACATACTCGAGGGCATCACCCGCGCCAGCGTGATCGAGCTGGCGACAACCATGGGCCTGCGTGTGATTGAACGCCCTGTGGACAAGACAGAGCTGTTCATTGCCGATGAAGTCTTCCTCACAGGAACTGCGGCCAAGATCACACCGATCCGTCAGATCGAGTCCACCACCTTGAACACCCACAGACCGGTGATGGATGAGCTGAAGCGGCGTCTTGTGGCCATCACGGAAGGCAGAGACCCTGACTTTGAGCACTGGGTCACGCGCATCAGTGTCTGACCCTGAGTAAGAGAACTGCCAACACTTTTCTTAGGATCGGTGGATCGAGAACAGGGTCATGGCAGCCAGCACGACAACCAAAGCTGCTGTGACATCACGCTTCCTCCGTCGCTTGCACAGTCCGGAACGACCGGTTCTTGTCTTTGATGGAGCCACGGGCACCAGCCTCCAGCAGATGGAACTCACGTCTGAGGATTTCGGTGGGGCAGATCTGGAGGGCTGCAACGAAAACCTGGTGATGACCAGGCCCGATGCCGTTCAAGCCGTTCATCAGCAATTTCTTGAAGCTGGATGCGATGTGATCGAAACCGATACCTTCGGTGCCGCTTCAATCGTTCTCGCTGAATACGGACTGGAGAACGAAGCCTTCGCCCTGAACAAAAAGGCTGCTGAACTCGCCCGTGAAATGGCAGACCGCTTCAGCACCGAGGAGAAGCCTCGTTTCGTGGCTGGCTCAATGGGACCCACCACGAAACTGCCCACGCTCGGACACATCGACTTTGATTCGATGTGTGGGTCATTTCGTGAGCAGGCGGAAGGTCTCATCGCCGGAGACGTTGACCTGTTCATCGTCGAAACGTGTCAAGACGTCCTCCAGATCAAGGCGGCTCTACAGGGGATTGAGCAGGCCTTCGACCGCACGGGACAACGGCGTCCACTGATGGTTTCCGTGACCATGGAGACGACCGGAACCATGTTGGTTGGATCCGATATCGCAGCGGTGGTCTCGATTCTGGAACCGTTTCCGATTGACATTCTCGGCCTGAATTGTGCGACAGGCCCGGAACAGATGAAGGAGCACATCCGCTATCTCTCCGAACATTCGCCATTCACGGTGAGTTGCATTCCCAATGCCGGATTGCCGGAGAATATCGGCGGTGTTGCCCATTACCGTCTGACGCCGACGGAACTGAAGATGCAGCTGATGCATTTCGTCGAGGATCTCGGCGTACAGGTCATCGGCGGTTGTTGCGGCACCACGCCGGCACACATCGGAGCTCTTTCTGAGATCTCAACCCAGCTGAAGCCCGCCGAGCGCACACTCAGCAAGATCGAACCCGCTGCGTCGTCGATCTATGGCATCACGCCCTATTACCAGGACAATTCTTTTCTGATCATCGGTGAACGCCTCAACGCCAGTGGCAGCCGTAAGGTTCGTGAACTGCTTGCTGAGGAGGACTGGGACGGACTCGTCTCCGTCGCCCGTGGGCAGGTGAAGGAGAACGCCCATGTTCTCGACGTCAATGTCGACTATGTCGGCCGTGATGGTGAACGGGATATGCACGAGCTGGTGAGTCGGCTTGTTACGAACGTCAACCTGCCCCTGATGCTCGACTCCACCGAGTGGCAAAAGATGGAGGCGGGCCTCAAGGTTGCAGGTGGAAAATGCATCCTGAATTCCACCAATTACGAGGACGGTGACGAGCGCTTCTTCAAGGTTCTTGAGCTGGCGCGCCGCTATGGAGCAGCCGTTGTCGTCGGCACCATTGACGAAGACGGAATGGCTCGGACTGCTGAAAAGAAATTCAGCATCGCTCAGCGTGCTTATCGAGACGCCCTCGAATTCGGTCTGCCAGCGCACGAAATCTTCTACGACCCGCTCGCCTTACCAATCTCCACCGGCATCGAGGAAGATCGTCTCAACGGCAAGGCAACGGTCGATTCCATCCGACTGATCCGGGACAACCTCCCAGGTGTTCACGTTGTGCTTGGCGTGAGCAATGTGAGTTTTGGGTTGTCTCCAGCGGCTCGCATCAATCTCAATTCCGTTTTTCTGCACGACTGCTGCCAAGCCGGCATGGACGCAGCCATCGTCAGTCCCGCAAAAATCCTGCCCCTGATCAAGATCAACGAGGAGCATCAAAAGATCTGTCGGGATCTGATCAACGACAAGCGCACATTCGACAACGGCATCTGCACCTATGACCCGCTGACCGAACTGACAAAACTCTTCGAGGGTGTCAGCACCAAGGAAGCCAGAGCGTCCGGACCTTCCCTGGCTGATCTGCCTGTTGAGGAACGACTCAAGCAGCACATCATTGATGGAGAACGTATCGGTCTTGAACCGGCACTGGAGGAGGGCCTCAGGACATACAAGCCTCTGGAGATCGTCAACACCTATCTGCTCGATGGCATGAAAGTGGTTGGCGAATTGTTCGGCAGTGGACAAATGCAGCTGCCTTTCGTGCTTCAGAGCGCCGAAACGATGAAGTCAGCCGTGGCTTACCTCGAACCTCACATGGAGAAAACAGAAGGGGAAAGCAGCAGCAAAGGAAAGTTCTTGATCGCCACCGTGAAGGGAGATGTTCATGACATCGGCAAGAATCTCGTCGACATCATCCTCACCAACAACGGCTACGAGGTTGTCAACCTCGGCATCAAACAGAGCTGTGAGGCGATTATCGAAGCCCAGCACGAGCATCAGGCGGATTGCATTGCAATGAGCGGACTGCTGGTGAAATCGACTGCCTTCATGAAAGACAACCTGAGTGCTTTCAATGAGGCTGGAATCGATGTTCCTGTGATTCTCGGCGGTGCTGCACTCACCCCTCGTTTTGTGCAGAAGGATTGTCGTGATGTCTACAACGGCAAGGTTGTCTACGGCCGTGATGCCTTTGCCGATCTGCGCTTCATGGATGCCCTGATGGATGCCAAGGTCCAGGACACCTGGAGCAACAGTCAAGGCTTTCTCAACGGCACACCTCATGGTGTTGGTCTCGACGACAGTGACGAGAGCGCAACTCCTGCTGTCGTTAAGGACAACGACACATCCGCGGCGTCGGACGTGACAGCAGCAGCGGTGACGACGGATCGTTCAGAGGCTGTTCCAGCAGAACCCGCCGTCCATCCACCCTTTGATGGCGCAGCGATCCTCACGGAGCAGGACATCGCCCTGGATCAGGTTTTCAATTTTCTGGATCGCAATGCCCTGTTTGCCGGCCAGTGGCAGATCCGCAAAACCAAGCAGCAGTCCAGGGAGGACTATGACGCGATGCTGGCCGAAAAAGCTGAGCCTGTGTTGCAGCAGTGGATTGAACGCTGCCTGAATGAACAACTGCTGACCCCGCGTGTGGCCTACGGCTACTTCCCCGTCGGGCGAGACGGAAATTGCCTACGGGTTTTCGATTCCAACCGCGAGAACGAACTCGGACGCTTCGACCTGCCTCGTCAACGCTCAGGCAATCGCTACTGCATTGCTGATTTCTTCAGAGACCTTGATGGTGATGGTCGCCCCAGCGACGTGCTGCCCATGCAGGCGGTCACCATGGGTGAAAAGGCCAGTGAATTCGCTCAGAAGCTGTTTAAAGGCGATCACTACAGCGATTATCTGTATTTCCACGGGTTGGCCGTGCAGATGGCTGAGGCCCTTGCTGAATGGGTGCATGCGCGTATCCGCAATGAACTCGGCTTCCCTGATCCCGAAACCATGCCCTTGCGTGATGTGCTCGCCCAGCGATACCGGGGCAGTCGCTATTCCTTCGGTTACCCGGCTTGTCCGAACGTGTCCGATTCGCGCCAACAGCTCGACTGGCTCGAAGCCAACCGCATCGGGCTGAGCATCGATGCCAGCGATCAACTGGAACCCGAACAAAGCACCACAGCTCTGGTGGCGATTCACAGCAAGGCTCGTTACTTCAGTGCGTAATCTGAGCCGCCTCTGATTTGAAGATCAACCATGGCGATTGCTGGACCTGATGGCGTTGACGCCGCGATCCAGGCGGGGGTCGACCTCGATGGCACCCCGATTCCTGAATCCATGCTCGCGCTTTATCAGGAGGTGATGGACCTTGAGAGCAAACGGGCGCGCAGTGGGGTCCTCAAGTCGATGCGCAACCGAGTGGTGAAGACCGGTGCCAAACACTTTGATCAAGAATCCCTGAACACACGCTTGATCGAGGCCGGCTGGGATGGTCTCAAAGACAAGGAGATCGCCTTCTTCTTCAGTTGAGCTGACGCTGCGATCTGAAAAGTGCTGCCTGAAAAGCAGCAATCCTTGAGGTCAGCTCAGTCCTTGCAGAGCTTTTCCATTGTGTCGATCACGTCCTGCTGAAACGCGTCGAGGGCATTCGACTCACTTAGGTCAAGCCCCTCCCCAGCCGCGTTCTGGGCCAGATCCTGGAAATGAAAAGCTCCTTCGCCATTTGCCAGAAATTCGATGGCCGAACTTTCACCGCTTTCGCGGAAGGCGTCGCAGAGTGCGAGAAAGGCAGCGTCTTCGGTGAACTCCCAATCCATCGAGGGGACATGACTGTCTGACCTTTAACGCGCTCCCCTAGGGGTCCGTCAACCATCTGTCGTCAAAATGTGCCAGTCCTTCGTCAGACTCCTCGCATCGAAAGCCTCAGGATGACTGCCAGCACTCCGGCTAGATCCAATTCCCGAAATGTGCTCGGGGCACCTCTGAAAGTCTGTGGTTGCCAGCCAATGACGGGCTGGTACCGAAACGGTTTCTGCGAAACCGACCCTTCAGATCAAGGGCAGCACAGCATTTGCTGCGTGATGACGGAATCCTTTCTTCGGTACAGCAAGGCTCAGGGGAATGATCTCTCCACACCTGTGCCGGCCTTTCAGTTCCCTGGCCTGAAGCCCGGAGACCACTGGTGCGTCTGTGCTCCTCGCTGGAAACAGGCCTACGAAGATGGAATGGCTCCGAAGGTTTGTCTGGAATCCACGGAAGACACAGCTCTGGATGTGGTGTCCCTTGAGCAGCTCAAGGAACATGCTCACCAGGCGATCTCCTGACCATCCCAGGCCAGGAATCGTCCAGTTCTGTCAGGGGTCTGCTGAACCAGAACATCGACCAGATGTCCGGCTGCGCGCTTTGGTGAAAAGAGCTTTTCGGCAGGTACGAACGATTGAAACGGCTTGGAGAGTTCCGTATCCGTGGTTCCCGGATGCAGCAGCGTGACGGTGGCCTGAGGCCAGCGACGGGCCCATTCCAGACTGAGGCAGCGGAGCAGTTGGTTCTGGGCGGCTTTGGCCGCTCGATAGCCATACCAGCCACCGCTTCTGTTGTCCCCAATGCTTCCGACCCGTGCACTGAGACTGGCGAAATGGAAGGGTTGATCGCGCTTCAGCAGAGGTTCCACAGCTTTCGCCAGCAAAACCGGAGCAATGGCATTAATCGCGAACTGTTGCTCCAGCTGCCTGCGATTCACCTGCTTCAGTCGTTTTTCCGGCTGAAGCTCGGGTCCATGCAGTCGACCGCTGCAGTTGAACAAAAGGCGCAGAGGCGCCCCACGGCCCTGCAGCTCAGTCATGAATTGATCAAGAGACGCATCGTCTTCCAGATCCACCTGAAGGGCTTGATCGGGGGGGCCCTGACGCCCACAGGTGAGCACGGTCAGTTCTGAAAAACGTTGGCTGAGCTCCTCAGCGACGGCAGCGCCGATACCACCGGCGCCAACGACTAAGGCTGTGCCCACCCAGGATTGATCGGAGGTTTCTGCTGAAGACACGACATGTGAACAGATCTTCACCATCGTCCCGTTGAAGTCGGCCATGATTCCGCGTGTTCTGAACGGATTCGTGGGTGGCCTCGCTTGTTCGTGCGGCTGTAGTGGTTGTTCCGACCCTGATGGTGGCGGCGATCAGTCTTGGATCGAGCCAGATGATCTCCGATTCATCCCAGGACACTCAGCCTGCAGCTGAACAAGCGACCAAGTCGTTACTGGAGCTCCTGGAAGAGCCCCAGGCAGAAGCGACCCCGACGACAGGCAAGACACCGCCACCATCGGCAGATGCCCGTGTATCGGCCCCCATGGTGCCTGACGTTCCTCCCCAGGGGGAATCGGTCAACCTGCCGATCCGTGTGGCATTGATGAGTCGCTTGCCGATCAACAGTCTCCAGACCAGCCCTGGAATGGTCTGCCGTGTGAACAGCACTGGACCAAGGATCAAAGATCAGGCTCTTCTCGCAATGTTGCAGGGAGAACGCCGTGGGTTTGTCCGTTGCAAAGGAGGCACGATCCTGATCAATCAGGTGCCTTATCGGCACAACATCGACTTCTTGCTCCGTGATCAGGGTTGGATGGCTGTGAACGAACTCGATCTCGAGCAGTACGTGGCGTCTGTGGTTGGTGCTGAAATGCCGAGTGGCTGGAATCTGGAAGCTCTCAAAGCCCAGGCTGTGGCTGCTCGCTCCTACGCCCTGGCCCATCTGGCAAGGCCCGCATCAAGGGATTTTCATCTTGGAGACACAACCCGATGGCAGGTCTATGGCGGCGATCGATCGAGAAGCCAGCGAAGCCGGGATGCCACTGCAAGCACCCGTGGAATCGTCCTCAGCTACAAGGGTGGAATTGTTGAGAGCCTCTATGCGGCGACCAGTTCCATCAGTGCTGAAGCGCACGGTCATCTGGGGGCCAGCATGAGCCAACAGGGCGCACAGCAACTGGCACAGAACGGTCTTCAGTTCAATGAAATCCTCGGCAACTACTACCGGGGGGCATCACTGGCACGGCTGCAGCACGATGGCGGCTGAGACGTACTGGACCAAGGCTCTGCAGCGCAGTAAGGCAGCCCTTTCGAGCTCGGCGCTTGTGCCACTGTCGACCGAGCTCGAGCGCATCTCTGGAGAGTCCGGCATCGCCTACGAGCTTCGGCATCTCACAGGCTTGCCACCCCGGCACCTGCGTGCATCGGGACCGAAACCGAATCCATTCCGGCCTTGGAACAATGAACTTCAGGTGTCACTGGTGCGCGACAGGCATGTCCTGATCCTGAACAAATATCCCGTGCAGATCGGTCACATGTTGCTGATCACTCGGGACTGGGCACCCCAGGCAGGCTGGCTCACCCTGGAGGACTGGCAATCCGTGACTCATGTCGACAACGACACAACCGGATTGTGGTTCTTCAACAGCGGGCCCGCGGCCGGTGCTAGTCAGCCTCACCGCCATCTGCAGTTGCTTCCGCGTCATGAGCATGAACAGCTCTGTCCTCGTGAGGCCTGGTTTGAAGAAGGGGGTACGACGTCAGCACCGCGTTCATTGAACGATCGAGACGCACCGCTGCGTCACCACTGCTTCATTCAGCCATTGCCCGGACGATTACCCGAGGCCAGAGAGCTGTGCCAGCACTACGAGCAACTCTGTGAACGCGCCGGGATGGGGTCACCTGCCAATTCTGAAAAGCCAGGCCAGCCTTACAACCTGTTGCTGAGCCGACGATGGCTTGCCTTGATTCGACGTCGCTGCGAAGGCGTGAAAGGGTTCAGCGTCAATGCTCTCGGGTTTGCCGGCTATCTCCTGAGTACGGACGCATCAGACCGAAGCTGGCTGAAGCGCGTCGGTCCTGAGTCACTTCTCAGGGATGTTGTGCCATTGGTTCCGTGATCTCACGGATGCAGCGCCTGACCGATCTGTGCATCGCTTGGAACAGAACGATCTCCAAGGAATCGACTGATCAGCTCCATGACACAACGACGAACCAACCATCGCAACAGGATTGTTGAACAGCACTTGCAGCTTGTAACGCCCATTGCGCGTCATTAC
>MDTB01006817.1_pt1 | contig 10689 bp, 9 predicted proteins | sample 811161 | NCBI WGS metagenome assembly MDTB01 (sample SAMN05326650, study PRJNA326480) | marine metagenome | isolation source: seawater | place: Mediterranean Sea | collected 2009 | reverse complement strand
GCAACTCCAAAGCAAGGTGGCCAAATGATGCGGCAATCGCAACCAATTGGAGAACAACTATGGATACTTCACGACGTCAGTTTCTGGTGGGTCTGGCCAGCGGGCTTATTTTGCCAAAATTTTGTGACTCGACTTGTATTTACCTTGCAGGAACTAGCGAGGCACCTTTAATGAAACTTAAAGTTTCGCTTTTAAATGTTGTATCCGAAAGCTCGGTTTAGTGAAAATACATACTTGCTCGAAAGTTCAAGGACATGAAATGGAATTTAAAGAAAATTTTTTTAGAATCTTCGGCGGGCCGGCGTCGCCTTATTCTTTAAAACTAAGGGCAGTATTTAGGTACCGGAGAATTCCCCATGTTTGGCTCGTGCCGCAATCCGGTTTTGAGGGGCAGGGAAACTTGGGTGAGGGGAAGGCAGGCTCTATTCTTAATCGTGCTGGTAAAGGAGTAGTACCTGTCGTGATGTACCCCGATGGCCAATTTAAATCTGACTCTACGCCGATAATACTTGAGCTCGAAAATATTTACCGTAGCAGATCAATAATTCCCCCCAATCCAGGCATCGCCTTCATAGCAAAACTTATTGAAGATATGACAGATGAATGTTTCCCTTTCCCCATGTTCTATTTTCGATGGACGACCGATGCAGAATGGTGCGGCCGTCGGCAAATGATCGGTTGGAACGGTGCCCTAGACGACGAAGAACTTGCCCGTGTCTCTAGAGAGTTCACATCAAGGCAGCAATCTAAATTAGGTGCTGCGGCGCAACTGCCTAGTATCGAAGTGCAAAAGAGCTATGAGCTTATATTAGATACGCTTGAGGAGAGTCTAAAAAAATCGATTTTTTTGTTCGGAACACGCCCATCTATCGCGGAATTTGGTTTGTTCGGTCAGCTCTCTCAGTACGTCGTGGATCCGTATTTGTCTTCTCTCACCAAAAAGCAAGCGGTTCGAACTTTCCAGTGGACGCAGCTTCTTGATGACGCCTCTGGTCTAGATGGGGATTGGGCCAACCCAGAAGACTGCCTTACGGAAGAGTTATTAGAAATAGTTGGTGCGCTTGCGCCTCATTATTTTGCTTTGCAAGAGGCAGCAAAGAAATCAGATAGGCTAGCAAACCTCGAAAAAGAAATTAACGGGCCCGGTTACCGCCTTAAATGTCTGTTATTCCTTAAGCAGGAGTTGTCGGCTTTGTCAGCTAGGGATAGAGATTTCGTTCAACCTTTCCTTAAATCTTCTGGATGTTGGGATAAGTTACAGTTTGAGTCGGACGAACGACATAGGGTTGTCAAAGTCGTCCCGCAGTAATCAGCAAGGACCGTCCTCTATATTTTCCATTACTAATTGCGGGCAGCGCGAAGCCCTAATTGTCGCATTACCTCTTCTTGACTGGGATGCTCTTCTTTGTAGTGGTGTGTAATCCAACTCTCTCCGTAATCATTCAGTGGATCTCTAACGACGGCGTGGTCATGATTTGGATTTTGCAGATTATATTCAATTAAGAGTCTCTCACCGTGAACCCTATAATAAAAAGCTTCTTCGGGATCGATTGGCCCGCGCCAAGAAAACCAAAGATTATTCCAGCCAGCGGTTGAGATAGCATCTAGGTGTGCGCCGGCGGCGTCTGCATTGCCATTTCTGACGAACTCAAGAACTAAGTTTTGTAAGCTGGTCAGCTGTTCAGGATTCAATTTTTTCGACTGTAAGCCTTCATATTTCGACAGGCTGTTTCTTTGGCCTGGTCCCTCTATCACGTCACTAGGTTTTGCTTCTGTGACAACAGCAATTTTCAGCTGATCCGGAGTAAGTTCGTTAATGAACTTCAAACCAAGACTATGCTCCTGGGATAAGGGCGAGAAACCGCTGTAGGGACCATCCTGAATGACTCGCGGGTTGCTTCCATAGAAGCCAGGCATTAAGCCTATTTGTCCTTCGCTGACCGTCACATTGATCGCAAGATGATGGCCGGTTAGCTTCCACCCCCACTTTGTGTCTTCGGGCGAACCAAAAACCGCTATCGCATAGTTCCCGGAGCTGCGGCTTTCAACAAACAATTGAGCCATCGCTACGTTTCCTGTGCCGCGCTCGATAGCCTGGCTCTCTATTTCATAAAGGATGTCGTCTAGTCGTATGATGCTGCTCGCTTTGTGGTAACCCTGACTAGAAAGAGAGAACTGAAGCATTTTGTAAACATAAATCCGTTGTTCATCAGATAATTCTGACAGAGTGACCCCTATGGGAGGGGACAGAAATATTGGAAGATTAGACCACGTGGCTCTCGCATCGTTTTTAAGCTCATACTGAATTTCGGCTTTCATCTCCTTAGATAGACTATTAAGTAATCCATTTGTGGAGGCTTTAAGATCAACAAGATTTGCATGTGCTGTAATATGGAAAAGGTGTAGTGCGAGAAAACCCAATATCGATATGCCTTTTTTAGGAGCCCGAAACACTTCCAAAAATCTCAGGGTAGTTAACAAACAAGTCATTAATTTGAGTCTGCAATATTTCTTTCTAGTCTAGAAGATCTTAACTATAAACTGCTGAAGCTAATATGACGACCTGGGTCTTGCCCCACTGCAAAACCGTCTAATTGATCTTGATGCTGGGATTCAGTTGAAACTAGGATAGTGACTGGCATCGGGAGATTTAGGTTTGCCTAAGAAAAGGTTTAAACATTCGGAAGAATCTTTGGCTCGCTACGCGAGAGGGGATAGATATTCCTCTGCAGCATTGGAAGAAATGCGGCGGAACCGGCACGCTCGTTGGGTGGTTAAATCGCAGAGTATCCACGGTGAGCGATTCAATTACGAAAAGAGCTTGCTAAATTTCTCGAAAGCAAAGGATAAGAAGGTCATCGTGAGTTGCAAAACTCACGAACTCGATATCCAGGTTTTTCCTGATAAACATGTTAGTTTGAAGAGTGGTGGATGTGAACTTTGTCAGGCAGATCACCTACGCGAATTTTCTGTCGCCAAAGCTCGAAATAAGTTTTTGCCCTGGTTTGAAGAAAGGTATTCAGGCCAGCTCGAAATCAAGTCTAATGCTGGTTTACTGACCGAACCAATCATTGTCGAGTGCAAGCTCCATAGGACGACGAAATCTATCGAACCTTCGGTGATGATGAGCACGCTGCCCTTGGGCTGCGATGTTTGTGCCCGCGAAAAGACAACAACTGCACTTAAACTTACTAAACAAGAAGTCGAGGATAAGCTTATCGAACGATTACCTGATGAGGTTTCACTCGAGGGTGTCATTTTCAACAAGTTCAAGGGTCAGACTGAGTTGATTTTCAATTGTGAGATTCATGGGACACAAGCACCAGTTACGATGGGGCACGCTAAAAGGTCGGAACTCGTCTGCTTGGAGTGTGGACGACAGTTTAACGGGTATGCTAGCTACAAGCTCAAGAACCTTGTTCAAAGTAATAAAAAAGGGCCACTATCTAATATTGGAGTTATGGAAATTGAGGTTTTCGGGATCGAAGGACTTAAGGTGGGAGTGACGAAGCGTTCTCTAGAGCAACGGTATGCTTATTATTTAAAGAAAATATTCTTTTCTGCCCAACTGTATGAGATCGATATTTTAGTACTCGAGAATCAAATAAAACGACTCTTTATAGATCACCGAGATGAGCGCATCAAAAAAGCGGGAATGCGAAACGGTGAAAGGTGGAGTGGAGACACCGAGGTTTTCCAGTTTTCTCAGAAAAACCAGATCATTGAATTCATAGAGGATTTCATTGAGCGACTGCAAGATAAACAACCGGACTACGAAAAAGAATTGGAACAAATGGTAGTGCCTGATTCTAGTATCCGCGATGTATCAAGAGAGAAGAGCACCAAGAATTTGCCGATAGCTGTAGTAGGAATAGATCCAGAAACAGAAACAGTAATTAAACGATACGATACGATCTCTTCAGCGGAGGAAGATGGCTATCGCAATATCAGTACGGTACTTTCCGAAGCCAATGGTCGTCAGCTCAGCGGGGGATTAAGATGGTTTAGAGAAGCTGATTTTGATCCTGCCAAGATACCTCCGATGAAGCCTCGTAATAGTATGGGTAAGCCAATTAAGTGCGTCGAAACACAAGAGATTTTTGAGACGACGGTGGAAGCGGAGGAAGCGATGAGATCACGCGGTTTCAAAGTAAACGCTTCGAAGATAAGCGCAGTATTAAATGGAGGTCGAAAAAAAGCAGGGAGCTTTCACTGGGTCAGAGTGCAGTAAACCCAAATAGCTGTTACTCGTAAAAACCCAAAGTTGTGTGGGAAAGATTTCGGAATTAAATCCTCTGAAGCCCTTACAAATAAGGGGTTTCATGTTTTTCGACTACTTAACTGGGGGTCAAGTGGTCGCAGGTTCAAATCCTGCCGTCCCGACCAATAAAATCTACTTTTGGAGCTCCCTTAGTTCAGGCACTTTATCTTCAGGATTATCTGAGTTTATGGCTTCGTAGAATAGTCGCTTTGCTTTTGTAAACTCGCTGGGAATTGAGTTTACTCCTTTTAAGCAGACTTCCGAGTTATCGACATCTCGAATCCAACTGTCCTTCTCATTTTCATACAGTTCTATAGCTCTTATATTGTGCTCAATAGCTGTAACCGAATTTTGAGTAACTCCTTTGCCAGTCCAGTACATGCAGGCAAGGTTACTAGCAGCATTAGTATGTCCGCGTTCCATTCCCAATTTGTTCCAGTAGAAAGCTTTCTTGTAATCGGTTGGTATGGACGGATCTGGACCGGTCAAATACCACCAACCAAGCGTTGTCTCCGGGTTACCACCACGAAAACCGTTTTCGCTTGATTTCACATAGTATTCGATTGCCTTTTTATAATTAGTTTCAGTACCTATTCCGTGTCGATAGGCCAGCGCTAAGTAGTATTGTGCAACAGGGTCGTTTGTCTGCGCCTCCTTTTGCAATCGTTCATAGTACTCCTGATCACTTTCCTCGAATGTCGGGGGATTTATCACTCCAAAGATCCCGAAAATACAAATTATTGCCCACCAAATGTGCTTTTTTGTGAATAGTGGTAGCCTTGATCTCTGATTGTGCGGGTCTGCAAGATCGATGTTTAACCGAGAAAGATCTTGTTTATGTTCAGGTTCTTCGTTGATCCGGTCTATTTCTTTTGCAGAGCGCTCGAAAAGAGGTCTTCCCACGAACAAAGGGATGATAGCGAGTATGTAGATCGCTAGGGGTAGTCGTAGTTCTAGAGGGTCGTCTGGGAAAAGAAATCTGTAAAGGACGAAAGGCCCAAAAGCTATAATCGCAAATAGGCCTAGGTTTTTTTCTTTTTTCAGTCTTGCTAATTCGAGGTCTTTGTTCATATTTGCAGTTCTTGGTTAGACATTTTGAGCGTGAACTAATTAAAACGTACGTGAAATTTGCACAAATTTTCTCACTCTTTCTTCTTATTTGTTTATTACCTATTTTAATTTGAAATTATGTAAATTGTATTGTTAGTTTGTTAACTTCCTTATCGATGCATTTGAAAGAGTAGTTATTATTTTGAGTATCTGCAGAGAATTGTTGTCGGGTTTTGTTTTAAGTTTGTTTGTCTTGGCATCGCCTTTAAAAGTGTTTGGTGAAGAAACAGCTGAATTAGAAGCAGAATCAAATTCAGTATCCAAGAGCTTTCTCGATAGTTTAGAAACCAAATCTATTAAAGAGGTTGAAACTTTTTCTCCTCCGAAACCAATAAAAATCAATCCTCCAAAGTACCCAAGGAGAGCATTTTCAGACCAGAAGGAAGGGTGGGTGTCTGTAAATTTCATGGTCGACGATATTGGTAAACCCTATGAGATTGCCGTCACGGGGTACAGTAATGAGACATTTGTTAAAGCCGCGATAAGAGCCGTAGAAAAGTCGACCTTTCAGCCGGCCTCGATCGGTGATAGGTCTATAGATGCGGCGACGTCTTTTAGAATTACTTTTGCATTATCAGGGCCGCCACAGTCTTCTCGCTCCGTTCGTAAGGCATACGGCTCCGCGATCAACGCCGTTAGAAATAAAAATCGTGATGAGGCTCAGCAATTAATAGATAGAATGAAACTTAAGAAAGCCAACTTATATGAAGAGGCATATTATTGGTTGGCAAGATACTACTTTGCGCAAACCTGGGAAGATGAAAATAGGCAATATAGTGCGCTCCAAAAGGCTCTCTATATGGACTCTTCTGAAAAATACTTCCTACCGACGCGATCAATACCTGCTTTGCTATTGAACAAACTTAATCTTGAAGTCAAACAAAGTTATCTTCGTGACGCCTTAGAGACTTCATCGTTGTTAGAAAAATATCCTTTGACTGACGGTGACTTGAAATATATTGAAGGCATCGTCTCACAGATTAAACGAATTAGAGATGGTGACGGCCTTGTGGTTGTTAATGGAAGTGTCGGAGCAGGAAATTCTTCTTACCATCGGCTATTAAAGTCACAGTTTAGTTTTTCTGAAGTAAACGGGGACATCGCTGAACTTCGTTTGAGATGCGAAAAAGGCTACGTAGGATTTATCTATAAGGAAGGGATAGCCTACGAGGCCGAAAGTGGAGTTGGAGAGTGCTCTCTTCAAATTATTGGTGATCCGGGGACAACTTTCAAATTGTTGGAGCTTTAACAAACCTCTTTAACTGCCAAAAACTTTGAGTTTTGTGAGAAGAATTTCAGAAGAAAATCCCACGAAGCTCATATAAACAGACGCTTTCATGTTTTTCGACTACTTAACTGGGGATCAAGGGGTCGCAGGTTCGAATCCTGCCGTCCAGACCACGTTTTGGTTCAAACCGATTAGCTAGAGGTTAGACAGACAATGTATCTGAGCAAAAAAGTAGAGTATCTTGGTTTCTCGTCATCGTAATTATTGAAAGAAACATGAGCTACCCACAAAACCAGCAAGACTCTTCTTTGGAGCAAATATGGAATGAGATTAGAGAACACAAACTGGAATCTTTCGTTGCTGAGTTAGATTCAAAGGGTTTTACCGTTGTACCTCCAGAATTAGCGTGCCCAGATGACTTAGGTGGGCGCTTACTCAAAGCTTGCCTCGACGTTGCAGAACGACGTAATGGTGAGCGACCAGACCTCGAGCTTGGTTCGACCCACGCCGGTTTTAAAGGCCATTACGATGGGTTAACTGGAACAGTCGACTCGCCATTTGGTGATCTTATGCAGTCACTGATTTTTGAAGACCAGCTTTTTGAAAAAGCACTGATGAATCCGGTGTTGCTTACTCTGGCTAGCTATCTGTGTGGATACAGTGTTGTTTTATCAAGTATGGGTTGTTTTATGAAGGGTCCGAATGTGTCGAGCTTTGCTTTGCATACTGACACACCGATGCCGTCGCCTCTTCCGCCTCACTCGATGGTGTGTAATCTCACATACGTGTTGACTGATATGAATAAGGAAAATGGAGCAACGGCGTTCGTTCCTGGAAGTCACAAGTGGTGTCGTGATCCAGAGCCTTACGAATCGAATCCCGACGATAATCCTAAAGCGGTTGCGGTTGAGGCGACTGCGGGATCACTGGTCGTTTGGCATGGTAATACTTGGCATGGTGCTTTTAATCGAACGGCACCCGGACTGCGTGTCAGTATTCCGGTTTACCTAGCTCGAGCCTATGTTCGCTCACAAGAAGGTTTGATCGGGGATGTTCCCCAGGAAATGTTAGATCGCAATGAGCCTCGTTTTGGATGGTTGTTACAACAAGGTTTATCCTATGGGTACAGAAGTCAGGACGATGCGATCGCAAGATTAGGGCGAGCAGGACATTATGTTAAAGCGATGGTGGAGTACACTGGTCAGGAAACTTTTGGGTCCAAGGCATTGTATGACTAGTCGAATCAGAGTGAGATGAAATCAATGATCGAAGTTATAAGTTTCCAGACCCGTCCCAGTGCAAATGGGTAATCGACTTGCCTTTTCTAAATTCTATCAAGTCGTAGAGTCTCAGAGTTTTGTGGGAAAGATTTGGTAAGAAAATCCGCTGAAACCATTATAAATAGGGGATTTCATGTTTTCCGACAACTTAACTGGGGGTCAAGTGGTCGCAGGTTCGAATCCTGCCGTCCCGACAAATTTGGCGAACGGATTGGAGAGCTGTTACTTAATATTCGCAGTTGCTATCGCAGAAACTATAGGTGTTCCCATCTTTTCTACAGCGGTCAAAATAGGCTTGATCACGGATCTTTGAGCGGCTAGGGAACAGCGACTTTCCGTTTAATAAATCTAGGCTCACTTGCTGTTTTCTCGTGACTCTGCTTTCCGGTCTCTTTCGCTCTGCAATTCGTTCATTTTTCTGAATTCTTAAAACAACTCATTCCGCAGCGCCACTGGAGCTGTCGCCGCCGGCTCCACCGCCACAAGCGTTGAGCGCCATGAAGCATCCAACCATCATCAATTTTTTCATCTTCAGCATCGCCTTTAACTATTCGCATCAATGTCATTGAGCTTTGCGCTTCTGAAGACGACACACATTGCCAACAGATGAAAAAATAACAGTAGTGTGGTGCTTAAGAAGTAGCTTTCGATATCACTAGGTTCAATTCCACCTGCCAAGAGCGCTATTAAACATAAGTGATAAATCACTCCGAACGCGCCCAGCGAGAAAGATGCAATTCTCGCGCTCAACCCCTCACCATAAAGAGGCCCGGTCACAAGCAAAGCAAAGACCGCATATAACCAAAACCCTAAGTAGTCGAAAGACGTATAGAGCGAAAAAGGAATCGAAACATTGAGTAAGGGGAGAAGCGAGTGTGCCATTTCAGAACCTGCGGCACCTGAGGCCGCAGCGTTGGCGAGCATTGGAATAGTCCAAACTGCAATGAACTTTGGAATAACAAATGCCATTGTGGCCATGGCCACGAAGAACGCGCCCAAAATTCCGCAAAAAGTATTTCTACCGGCAGCAACCCATGCAGTAGCCGCAAACGCGCCCGACAAGGTCAACATAGCGACAATTTGATTAACCCAACCGACAATGAATAGTCCTCGATTTTCTTGTAGCCAAGCTACGCGATCCAAATGTGCAGCGGCATACCCATTAACTATGTCCAGAGGCAAATACATACTCAAAGCACTCGTAATAATAAATACTATTACCGACCAGAACCCCCAACGATTGACCTGTTGATCTAATATATTTTCATGGCTCATGTCTGTTCTCCGTATCGTTCATCAATAAAGCTAAGAATAAACTCGTGCATGGCACTGCGCTCCTGCTCCCAGCGCCGGCCTTTTCCAGCAAACAAAGACTCTGACTCCAGCAAGGACATGAGACACAGTGCTTCGGCGGTAGTTGCTTGGGGCCTACTCTGCTCAATAGCGCGCTCCAGCATTTGCAAATACTCTGCATAGACATCTTCCAGCAGATCAGACACTAGCGGCTCCACTTGTTGCATGGCCCAGAGTTGGGGCCACAGCTTATCCGACAACAGCAGGTCGTCATCCGCTGTGTAGTCCAGCATAAATTCCGCAATTGCGCGCACGGTCAGCGAATTCCCAACATCCTTTTGGGCCTTAAGGCGACTGCTGAATTCAAAAGCAATGTATTTAACAATACCACGTAACATGTCTTCCCAAGTTCTAAAGTGATACTGCAATGCTCCGAGCTTCATACCACAGGATCGCGCCAGCCCGCGCATGCTCAGTCCGCTATAACCTTCATCGGTAATAAGTTCGAGGGCTATACGCAAAATTTCGCGCTGTCGATCCGTCATATGGAGAGCTCGCTGATTTGACATGTCATATGACATGTTACAGCATGTCATATGACATGCAACTAGCTGAGGGTGATATGGCTACTAAAGTGACACGTAGAGATTTCTTGAATGGCATCGCGATTGGCACCGGTGTCATTTTGATGCCTGGTTGCAGTGAGCCTGACGCGAGCAGTCAGATAGGCTACCCGAGCATCTCAACAACGTTCACCCCTCCTGATCCCGCGGAGTACTACCCACCGACCCTTACGGGCATGCGAGGCAGTCACGAAGGCTCCTATGAGGTGGCACATGCCTTAGCATGGCGTGGCGAAAAACCAAGTGACTATGAGGCGTTGGACGAACACTACGACTTAGTAGTGGTTGGCGCCGGGATGAGTGGGTTAGCGAGTGCTCGCTTTTATCAGCAAAAGATGGGGATAGATGCTCGCATTCTACTCTTAGATAATCACGACGACTTTGGCGGTCATGCCAAACGCAACGAATTTCATCAAGGCGGCAAAATGATGTTGAGTCTGGGTGGTGCGCAAAATATCGAAAGCCTGAGTAATTATAGCGAAGCAGCGCATAGCTTGATGGAGGATATCGGTATCAATGATGACTTTATTGAAACCATGGCCAAGCTCACATCAGACGACTTTACTCTTGTAGGTAACATCGACGCAAATAACGGCATAGCTATGCCCGGTCAAAAAGGCCATGTCACCCTTGGAGGTAACTGGAACGCCGCGTTATTCGGTGGAGAAGGTTACGCTGAGGCAGTGCAAGCCCTGCCGCTATCCACTACACAAAAGCAAAGACTATCCGAATTTTTGGGTGGTGAACGAGATTTCTTAGCCGATTTATCTCTAGGAGAGACTTGGGACTATATTAACACCACCGGATACAACCAGTTTCTCATGGAGCGCGTTGGGTTGGACCAGGAGTCACTGCCTATATTGAACGCATTGATTCTGCATTTACACGGAATAT
>MDTB01166022.1_pt1 | contig 10690 bp, 8 predicted proteins | sample 811161 | NCBI WGS metagenome assembly MDTB01 (sample SAMN05326650, study PRJNA326480) | marine metagenome | isolation source: seawater | place: Mediterranean Sea | collected 2009 | reverse complement strand
TTTTTTGTTCGATAATATTTTTTTCCTCTTGTTGAATTTTTTTTTCTTTTTCCTTTAAATTTTTTATTCCTTTATCTAATTTATTTTTAAGAAAAGATTGGGCTTTTTTTCCAGCATCACTTTGATTTAAAATTAATTTAAAATCTAGATAATGTGGAATTTCAGCTTGTGAAGGCAAGGTGTTTAAAAAGAATATAAAAATGATAATGATTATTTTTTTTGTTAGACTCATATTCTAAAACGTAGTTCCCAAATTAAAGTTAAAACTTTGAGTTTCGTCTGTACTTGCTTTCGATAAATTTTGAGACAAAATAAAAGTGAACGGGCCTATTGGAGAAGTCCATCCTGCCATTATACCTGCCGAAGATCTTATTTTTGAACTGTCATCGATGCTACTATCATAATCTACACCCCATACATTTCCAAAATCTAAAAATAAAGTTATATCCGTATTTGTGTCCTCTGGAAATATGTTGGGTAAATTAGTTTCAAAATTTGCTGCTGCCGCAAAATTACCACCAATATGGTCAGTTCCATCAACAGGCCCCACTTTGTTTTTTTCAAAACCTCTAAGTCTTCTAGAGCTTAAGCTTTTTCTTTTACTTAATCTCACATCATCAGATCCTAATCCATTTATAGTTGAAAGAAAAAATTTGGAAGCACCAACAAAATCTTGATTAAAAGTTTTATATGAACTCAAGAACAATGTATTTGATATGAAATTTTTATCTGCATAAATTGGCAGTGTTTGATCAAAACCTAAAATTGAGCCGTCGGTTGGCATAAAAGCTCTATTTCTTTTATCAAAACTAAAACCATAGTTTCCTGCTAATTCATTATATGTTCCGCTTAGTTTTTTTAATGCAGCAGATGCCGATCCATCAGTTTTCAAATCATCATGACTTGCGGATATTCCTAAATTTGCTTTCACATCTCTATATTGTTCAAAAGAAGTTCCAATTGCAGCTGTTGTTAAGGAATTTTCGTATCCTTGATCTGGCTTGTCATTAGTTGCACTTGAGATAGAATAACCAATAGAATTTCCTAAAAAATCATAGTTTGGGTCTGTATAATTTAAATTACCTGATAAACTTTCTTGATCCACTTCCAGCCCAAAAGAAACAGATTTTCCTTGGCCTAACCAATTATTTTCTTTAATGTTAATTGCAAACGTTCCGCCATTTGTTCCAATTCCAGCTCCTGCACTTATTTCACCGGTTGGTTGCTCTTCGACCATAATGTTGATTATCTTCGAGTTATCTGAGCTACCTTGTAATACTTCATAATCGACTTTTTTAAATATATTTCTATCTTTGATTTCAGAAATAGATTTAGCCAAGCTTAAATTTGTAAATGGATCTCCTTCATCCAAAATTAATTCTCCTCTAATTACATCCTCATTAGTAATACTGTTTCCTGTTATATTTACACGTTCTACTAAAACTTTTTGCCCTTCATATACATTAAAAATAATATTAATAGAGTCGCCAGATATAACTTCTTGAACATTATGCTCTACAAATTGAAGGGTATTTTTGTCTATGATCTCATCTAAATCATCTAATAATTTTTTTACTTTAAATGGCGAATAATATTCACCGATATATTTTTTATATAGTCCTTCTAAAGGAAAAAATAATTTTTTATCAAAAACAGGATCTACATTTGTTGATATTTTATTAATTGTATATCTTTTTCCCTCTTCGATTGAATAAATTAATTCTGCTTTACCAGACAAGTTTATTTTTGCAAGGTTTGAAGTTACTTTAGCATCATAGAAACCTAACGACCTATAGTAATTTGTTAATAATCTTATATCTAAATTAATTAAATTTTCACTTAAGTTAGTATTTTTTGTTATTATCTTCCAAAATTTATCTTCCTCACTGGCCAAAACATCTCGCAACCTTCTGGCTCTTATATTTTCATTGCCTATAAAATTTATTGATAAAATTTTTGTTCTGTTACCTCTATCAATATTAATTAATAAATCAAAATTTTGATCATCATTTTTTTTTAATTTTGCATCAATTTTTGCAGAGTTATAACCTAAAGATGAGTATAAATCTTTAATCAAGTCAACATCACTTGCTAAATAGGATTTAATCAGCGATCTTTTTTCTTTTAATTTAATTACTTTTTTAATTTGTTCTTTATATTTATTACTTGTCTCTCCAACTATAATTAACTGATTTACAACTGGATATTCTTTTACATTGATTTTAAGAATTTTATTTTTTAGTTCAATTTTTACATCTTCAAAAAAATTTGTGGAATAAATATTTTTAAGAACTTTATCTAAATCTCTTTCTAAGTAATCTTTATTTAATTCAATTTCTCCATAAATTTTAATTGTTTCAGAAGAGATACGTTTATTTCCAAATATTTCTACTTTGTTAACAATTTCTGCAAACAAACTATTTATAATAAAAAATTGTAACGCAATAACTATTAGTATTTTATTCATTAGTAATTCAATTTATTAATAATTGTTTCTCTTACCCAAAAATCGATTTGTTTTATTTGGTTAATATTTTTAGGATTTCTTATAGCATATTTTTTATAATTTCTATTGTTCAGAATGGTCATAATCATCTTATAAATGCCTAAAAAAGGTAATTTTTTTTTTAAAAATAGATCAACAGAAGCCTCATTAGCTGCATTAAGAATAATCGGTGTTGAAGGGAATTCATTTAATCTTTTTTTAAGGTTTATCATGGGGAAAATATTTTTATCAACTTTTTTAAATGTAAGATTTTTTATATAACTTTTTTTAAATTTATAAAAATTTTTGATTTTCAATTTTTTTTCAAATAATGCATTGGCAATAGGTATAGTCATTGATGTATCATGATATAAAAGTGTTGTTAAACCATTTTTGTATTGAACAATTGCATGAACTAGTGACTCTGGATGTATTATAATATCTAATTTATTATTCGAAATATTAAATAATTTTTGAGCTTCAATTAATTCTAAAATTTTGTTCATTAACGTAGAAGAATCGATCGATATTTTTTTTCCCATTTTCCATTTAGGGTGTTTAATTGCTTTTTCAGGAGTAATATTTTTAAATTGATTTTTTTTGTAATTTAAAAAAGGACCTCCAGACGCAGTTATAAATATTTTTGCTACATCTTTTAAATCTTGGTTTTTTAATAATTTTAAAATTGAAAAATGCTCAGAATCGATTGGTATAATTTCGGTTTTATTTTTCTTTGCATTTAAATTAATTAAGTTCCATCCACAGATAATTGACTCTTTATTAGCCAATAGTATTTTATCGCTAAGCTTGATCATCTCTAATGTTGGGTGAAGTCCTGCTATTCCAGGAATTGCTGAAACAGTTATGTGGTGAGTTTTTTTACATTTAATATAATTAAACCCGTTTAAAATTTTTGTTTTTTTTCTTTTAAATTTATTTTTAATTTTATCGTAAGTTTTTTTATCACTAACTACGTAGTAAATAGGTTTATATTTTTTTATTTGGTTGCAAATCAAATTGTAATTTTTATTAGCGCTTAATAAATTTATTTTGAAAAAATTTTTTTTTTTATCAATTATTTCCAAAGTTGATAATCCAATTGATCCAGTAGAACCTAATATTGATATAGATTTTTTCATTTAAAAAATAAGAACTATTAGAGTAAATCCAACTGGTATTCCAAGAAATATTCCGTCCAGTCGGTCTAAAATACCACCATGACCAGGTAAGACATTTCCTGTATTTTTTATTTTAACCTTTCTTTTAAGAAATGAAAAAATTAAATCTCCAATTTGGCATGCTATTGATGTCAGTATCGCTACAGATATAATTTTAAAATTAAAATTTTGAGTAAAGTAAAATATAGAACCAGAAAAAATTATTAATGAGAGAAATATAGAGCCTATTGCTCCTGCGTATGTTTTATTTGGACTTATTTTTGTTAATTTTGGACCTTTAAAATATTTTCCAAAAATAAATCCTCCTACGTCTGATGCGATACAGCAAAATAATAATGAAAATAATATTATTTTTAATTGCAAAACATTAGAGAAAAAAAGAAATAGATAACAGAATAAAAATATGTAAATAACGAAAAAAAAATTAACAATTGAAAATAAAAACTTATTATTAAATAATTTTTTGGTTAAATTTAAAAACTCAATCAAAGCTAGTACGGCTAAAATAAGTAAGCTAAAAACTAAAATTTGTTGGTATTTTATAATTAAAAAGATCATTACGAATAATGAAACTGACGTATAAATTCTTTTTTTTAGATTATTTTTAATCATATTGATCCGAAATTTCTTTTGCTTTTTTTAAATTTATTTATAATTTTAATTAAATCATTTGAACTAAAATCAGGCCATAGTTTTTTTAAAAAAAAAAGTTCTGAATAAGCTAATTGCCATAGCATAAAATTACTCAGTCTCTGATGACCTCCTGTTCTAATTAAAATATCAGGATCCGGCATTCCTTTAGTGTAAAGTTTTTTTTCAATACTACGTATATTTAAATTTTTTTTTGATTTTTTAAGCGCTTCTAAAATTTCATTTTGTGAACCGTAATTTATTGCTAAGTTCACCCATATCCTTTTATTTTTTTTTGTTAGTCTTATAGTTTTTTTTAAAGTAGATTTAATATCGTTAGGAAGTTTTTTTAAGTCGCCTAAAATGTTTATTTTTATGCCCTGATTAATTATTTTTTTAATTTCTTTTGTGAAATAGTTTTTTATTAACCTAAATAAAAAATCTATTTCCTTTTTTGGTCGTCTCCAATTTTCTGAGGAAAAAACATAAAAAGTAATAATTGGGATTTCAAGTTTTATTGCACTTTTTACAACTTTTTTAACTGTCTCAACTCCCTTTAAATGACCGAAATTTCTGCCCTTGTTTTTTTTTTCTCCCCATCTACCATTGCCATCCATGATAAAGGCGACATGGTTGAGTTTATTCATATTTGTATGATCTCTTTTTCTTTTTCAGCTAAAATTTTATCTATATTCTCTATATTTTGGTCTGTAAGTTTTTGAATATTTTTTTCAAAATTATTATTATCATCTTCTGAAATACTTTTTTCTTTCAGTTTCTTCTTCAAGTCTTCGTTAGCTTCTCTTCTTATATTTCTTATAGAGATTTTTCCTTTCTCACTCATATTTTTTAAAACCTTTATTAAATCTTTTCTTCTTTCTTCCGTTAAATCTGGAATTCTTAATCTTATCGTTTGACCATCTAATTGTGGGTTAATACCAAGTTCTGATTTTTGTATTGCACTTTCTATCAATGGTGTGTTGGCTTTATCCCAAACCTGAATAGAAATAAGTCTCGCTTCGGGCACACTAACAGTTGCTAGTTGATCTACTGGCATAAGTTGTCCGTAAACATCTATTTTGATTGTATCGAGCATGTTAGTGTTTGCTCTTCCTGTTCTTAAGGTCGAAATATCTTTTTTAAAAGACTGAATGCTTTTATCCATCTTAGATGAATAAATCTTCTCATTAAACTCATCTGTCACTTTTTTAAACTCCTTCTCCAACTTTATATCGAATAAATTCTAAAATTTTAAGCTGTTTATCAACTGAGTTTTCTTTAAGTATATCCTGGACTTTTTTCTTTGGATCCATAATCCATATTTGATTTAATAGAGAATTATCATTAAGAAACTTTGATATTTTTCCTTTAGAAATTTTTTCAGCCATTTCTTTTGGTTTACCTGAATTAATAATTTCTGCTTTAATAATCTCTAACTCTTTATCAACAACATTTTTATCAATACTTTCTTGATCAATTGCTAGCGGATTTGATGCTGCAACGTGCATTGCTATTTTAGTTCCAATATCATCATTTTTTCCTTTTGAAATACCATCCATTTTTACTATTGAAATAATTTTACCTATTCCTTTTTCAATAGCTGAATGAACGTATGCATAATTTTTACCTTCATTATTATCAAAAAATTTTGCTCTTCTAATAGTAATTTTCTCTCCAATTTTGGCAATTAAATTAACTAAATTATCTTTTGCTAATGAACCATTAGACATTTTAGTTTCATTCAGTTTGTTCAAATCTCCTTTAGTTTTAAAATTGATTTCAGAAAGCTCTTTACAAAAATTTATAAAATCTTGATTTTTCGCAACAAAATCTGTTTCACTGTTAATTTCAATTAATGAAATTTTTCCCTCTTCTTCTTTTATAATTGCTAAACCCTCTGAGGCTGTTCTGCTCATTTTTTTTGATGCTTTGGCTATTCCTTTTTTTCTTAAAAATTCAATAGATTTTTCTATATCTCCTTTAGTTTGATCAAGTGCAACTTTGCAGTCTTTGAAGCCGACTCCTGTCATTTCTCTTAATTTTTTAATATTGTCCAGTAAATCTTTATTTGACATTTGGTAAAAATCTTAATTATTTTTTTTAATCTTTGAAGGCTTCGACTCGATCTTATCTTCAGTACCTTTTATAAATTTCTCTGCATCCTTAATCGTATTTCTTATAAGGTCACAATATAAATTGATTGATCTTCTAGCATCATCGTTGCCTGGAATAGGAAAATCTATACCCGTTGGATCTGAGTTTGTATCTAGTATAGCTATTATTGGGATACCTAGTTTTTTTGCCTCTGCAACAGCTAGCGACTCTATATTAGTATCAATTATAAATATCAAATCTGGAGTTTTTTTCATTTCTGAAATTCCGCCTAAAGATCTTTGAAGTTTTTCTTTCTCTTTTCCAAATTTGAGTAACTCCTTTTTTGTAAAACCTAAGTTTTCTTTTGATAACTGATCATCTAATTTTTTTAATCTTTTTATAGAATTCTGAATTGTATTCCAATTAGTAAGCATACCTCCAAGCCATCGATAATTTACGTAATATTGACCAGTTTCTTTTGCTAAATCACTTACTTGTTCGGACGCTTGCTTTTTAGTTGAAACAACAAGTAGTTTTCCTCCGGAGGCTATTACTTTATGTAGTTGAACTAATGCGTTTTTAAGAAAGTCGACTGTTTGCGTTAAATCAATTATGTGAATTGAATTTTTTTCTCCAAAAATGTATTTCTTCATTTTTGGGTTCCACCTCAATGTTTTGTGTCCGAGGTGCACTCCTGCTTCTAATAGTTGTTTTATATCTACTTTTGGTACGTTCATAATTTTTCCGGTTGTTCCACCACAGTAATTCCAATTAATTGGACCGGTAGGGCAATGCCCTTGAAACTGTGTGCGAATTTAGATCCACATATATACAATCAAATTAAAAAATCAACTGTCTAAACGGTTATTTTTTCTACGTATTTCTTGGCTTTTAGAGCTTTGAGGTGATTAAGGTCAAATTTTCTGTTTTCTTGCAATGAATAGTGAGCTTGTTTATTTTTATCTTTTACAACTAAACTAATTTCGGTTTCACCTTTTGCGGATAAAAGTGCTGTAATCTCATCTAAATTATAATTATCATTTAATTCTATTGTTACTTTTGAGTATGGCTTGTTTATTACATCCTCAAGACTGGTAATTTTTTTAACGTTAATTCTTTTTTTAATATTATCTCCTAATATTTTATCTTTTTGTAAAGTCATAACGAAAGACTCGGATTCTTTTAATTTATCTCTGTTGGCTATTAAAACCTCTGCGAATAAAAAAAGTTCAAATTCAGCTTCTTTGTCTGTGAATTTAACAATTGCATAAGGTGTGCCTTTTGCACTTTTTTTTTCTTGAATTGACATAATTGTTCCTGCCACTAGACCTTCATTTTTATCGTTTTCATAAAATTGGTTGTAAGAATTTATATTTAGTTGATTAAAGGTCTCTTCAAATTCATTTAAAGGATGATTAGTTAGATAAAAACCAATCGACTTAAATTCTTCAGATAGCAGCTCTTTTTGTGACCATGACGTTGAGGGTAAAAATTCAAAATCCGTATAATCGATTCCTTGATCGCCAAAAAGATTTGACTGCTGGCTATCTTTGTCGTCATTAATATTTTTTATTTTCTGTATTATTTTAGGTATCGAATTTAATATCCTATTTCTATCATTATCGAATTCGTCAAACACTCCTGCTTTTGTCAAACCCTCTAATTGAAGTTTATTAACATCTTTTGCATTTACTCTGGCAATGAAATCAGAAAAAGATTTAAAAGGACCACTGCTTTCCCTTTCACTAATAATGTTCGATATAGCCTCATAGCCAACGCTTTTAATAGCACCTAGTCCATATATAATTTTTCCATTAATAGCTTTGAAATCTGAAAAACATTTATTAATTGATGGTTTAATTATTTCGATTTTAAGTTTTTTTAATTCTTCGACAAACTCCCTTAATTTTGAGGTATTTGTAAGTTCCGTTGACATTGTTGCAGCTATAAAATCTTCTTTATGATAAGTTTTTAGAAAAGCAGTTTGATAAGCGATTAAAGCATAAGCCGCGGCATGACTTTTGTTAAAACCATACTGTGCAAAAGGTTCAATTTTTGTAAAAACAAAATTAGCAACATCTTTTGCTATACCATTTTTTAATGCTCCATTTATAAATCTTTCTTTTTGTTTATCCAATTCTGCTTTTTTCTTTTTTCCCATAGCTCTTCTCAGAATGTCTGCTTCTCCAGCAGTAAAACCTGCTAATGTTTGAGCAATTTGCATTACCTGCTCTTGATAGATAATTATTCCGTAGGTTGGCTTTAAAATTTCTTTTAAAGTTGGGTGTATGTAATCAGGTTCTTTAATTCCATTTTTACAATCATTGTAAATTGGAATATTACTCATCGGCCCAGGCCTGTATAAAGCTACAAGCGCAATAATATCATCAAATTTATTAGGTTTCATTTGTTTAATTGCTTCTCTCATTCCAGCGCTTTCGAGCTGGAATAATCCCGTAGTTTCCCCTGTTGAAAGCATAGAAAAAACTTTTTCGTCATTTTGATTAATTTTACTTATATCTAAATCAATTTTTTTTAATCTTAATCTCTTTATAGTATTATCAATTACTGTTAGTGTTTTTAAACCTAGCAAATCAAATTTAACTAAACCTGCATTTTCTGATGAATACATATCGTATTGTGTTGATGGTAAAGTTAAATTTGAACTATGGTCTATATATAAAGGAAATTGCTCTGACAATTTGTCTCCAGCAATTACCACTCCAGCAGCATGGGTTGCCATGTTACGATTGAGGCCTTCTAATTTCAAGGAAAGATCCAAAAGTTTTTTTACCTTAGAGTTATTTTTAATCTCTTCCTTAAATCTTGGCTCTCGATCAATTGACTCTTGTAGTGTAAGAGGCCTTGATGGATCGAACGGTACCATTTTACAAATTCTATCTACATGACCATAAGAAAGACCTAATACCCGACCAACATCTCGTAAAACCATTCTAGCCTTTAGTTTTCCAAAAGTTATAATATGAGCCACTCCATTTTTATATTTTGTTTTTAAATACTCAAATACTTGATCTCTTTTCTCCTCACAAAAATCTATATCAAAATCAGGCATAGATATTCTATCGGGATTTAAAAATCTCTCAAAAATTAGATCAAATTCAATTGGATCCAAATCTGTAATATCTAAACAATAAGCTACTAGTGACCCGGCTCCAGAGCCTCTACCTGGACCTACAGGTATTGAATTTTTTTTAGCCCATTTTATATAATCGGAAACAATTAAAAAATAGCTAGCATAATCCATAGAATTAATGATGTTTATTTCATGTATTAATCTATCTTCATAATTCTTTTTGATATGTTCAATTGACTCAGTTTTATTTTTTTTTAAAACAAAATTTTGTAATCTATTTTCTAATCCTTTTTTTGCTAATTTTAATAACTCTTCCTCTGGAGATCCGCTTTCTTCACTAGCAATAGAGGGTAGAATGGGTTTTGATTTTTTTGGTTTAAAATTAAATCTTAAGTGAAAATTATAATTGTTTTCCAAAGCTTCAGGTATATCTGAATATAATTTTTCTAGATCATTTTGAGATTTAAAATAGTGTTGATTATTATATTTAAATCTATTTTTATCATCTACAAAATTTTTTTCTCCAATGCAAACAAGAGCATCATGAGCCTCATACATATCCTCATTTAAATAAAAAATTTCTTGCGATGCGATTAATGGTAGCTGCAAAGATTTTGATGTATTAAGTAAGTAATTTTCAAAGTTTTTTTCTTGAGGTTCATTATGTCGTTGTATTTCTAAATATAATCTATTTTTAAAACTACTTTTTAAAGAATTAAGTGTTTCTTCAAAATCTTTAAGTTTATTTTTATAAAAAAGCTTACCAAAAAAGTTTGTGTAATTTCCAGTTAATAATATTAAACCTTCATTGTTATCTTTTAGGTCTTTTAAACTACAAGATGGGTCTGTTGTCGGATTATTTTTCAAATAACTTGAAGAGGATAGTCTAGTTAAGTTTTTATACCCCGCCTCGGACATTGCATATAATGAAACTTTACCAATTATATCTGAGTAATTAAGATTTATTTGAGTTCCAATTATTGGGTGAGTACCAACTTTGGAAATTTTTTCAGAAAATTCTAAAGCTCCACATAAATTGTAACTATCGGCTAAACCTATTGATTTAATTTTTTTAGACTTACAATAATCAGCCAGCTCATCAATTTTTATGGCCCCCTCACATATTGAGTATTGAGTATGAACTTTTAAATGATTGAAATTTTTATTTTTAACGAGCATTAACTCGTTTTATATCACCATTAGAAATTA
>MDTB01113924.1_pt1 | contig 10690 bp, 14 predicted proteins | sample 811161 | NCBI WGS metagenome assembly MDTB01 (sample SAMN05326650, study PRJNA326480) | marine metagenome | isolation source: seawater | place: Mediterranean Sea | collected 2009 | reverse complement strand
TCAAGACCTCCTGCGTCGATTCCTGTACTGTGGTGCGAGAGCCCACGGGAACGATCGTCGCTGTGCCTTCTTTCTTTCTCAGAAGTTCTGGGAACAGTCCTTCATCCCCGCAAATAAGTATCTATTATGCCCATATGAGGAAAAACGCGGAGTGGTAAATTGGGAATTTCCACTGGCGATATTTTGGGTCACAGCCAAGTCGGTGTTTACTTGTCTGTGATCGGGGATGTCTTATTTGTCCCAAGATCACTTGACTCAGAGATTATCGAACAAATCGGATCAGCCTTTGAAATAGAAACACATCCATTCATGGTTGGGGGGTCTTCGTTAATAGGGAGCCTCCTAAAGGGAAATAGCAAGGGTATCGCTGTAGCTGACATCGCCACAGAAGAGGATCTAGATGAGCTAACAAGTTTTGGTGACGTTGTAGTAATGCAAAGTGGCGTTAATGCTGCAGGAAATCTTGTAGAATGCAATGAATTAGGTGCGATTGTAAGTCCAGTTGTCCCACCAGGAGCAGACGGCGTTGATATGATCGGAGAAGTATTAGGAGTAAATGCAGTTAGAAGTAAAGTTGCAGGACATGACACAGTTGGCAGTATGTTGGTGGCGAATACTAACGGAGCGCTGGCTCATCCAGATATCACAACAGAGGAGGCAAAGCTAATCGAGAATACTTTAGGTGTTCCAGTCATGGTAGGTACAGTTAGTTTCGGGTCTCCGTTTATCGGTGCGGGTTGTACCGCAAGTGACACCCATGCAATGGTAGGCACGGGTTCAACCGGTCCTGAGTTGAACAGAATAGAAGATGCCCTTGGTTTAATTTGATTAGATTGCCGTCGGGGCTACGTGATCATCACCCTTCTCATCGGTTTCTCTGACTCTGTTCCAAACGGATTTCATCAATTCATCATGGCATTTCTCACAATAAGTAAATCTCTTGTAAGCCTCTCTGAACGAGTAGGCCTTATTCCCCGTAGCTACGAGGAAACCTTTGGGCGATAATCGACTAACTACACTTCCTTCTGATGAGCACTCTGGAAAATCGCATTTGACCATATCAAAGCCTGCAGGCTTTCGCTATTGAAATCTCTCTATTTAGATTCTTCAGTAGGTGGTTCAATTACCATTAGAGGGGAATTCGCCTCTACGCTATCCCCTGGTTCACAATTCAACTCAATAATTTTTCCAGAAATAGGAGCCTGAATTTCATTCTGCATCTTCATGGCTTCTAATATCATTATGACGTCCCCCTCAGAGACTATTTCATCTTTGGTCACTGAAATGGAAATAATTTTTCCAGGAATTGATGACGACACGACCCCTGACCTCTTAGCCTTTCTAGCTCCTTTCCTTTTCCTAGGAGATAGTGAATCTCTTTCACCACCATCAACTTTAATGGAAAATACCTTACCTTCTACTTCGACCTTCCAAAAATCACCATCTTTGAGCATAGAGACCTCAAAATCTTCCCCATCGACACTTACTCTCCTTTTGTCGTTCATTATATCACCTAGATGAACTCCTTTTCGATTTAGCCCTGAATAGGTTCCTTCTGCCAATAATTACTCTCCGATGGTCCCTGGCCCACTCCTTGCCTCGTCCTCTCTGTGGAGAAGGTTGGATAAAATCTCCTCCTTCCTCTTCTAAAATAACAGCAACTATCGCCGCCATCTTCAACTTAAACAGTCTACCATCGTCCAAGAAAATACCTCAAAGTGGAATATTACCGTGTTTTCTGGCTGGCCTGACCTCTTCCTTCTCAAGTAGTGCACCGAGAGCTTTGGCCATGACGGTTCTCGTCTCACTCGGTTGGATGACATCGTCAAGATATCCAAGAGATGCCGCACGATATGGGTTCGCAAATGTATCCACATAGTCGCCTACCAACCTCTCTCTCTCCTGTTCAGGATTACCAGAAGAGGCGATTCTTCTTCTATGGATAATCTGTACAGCTCCCTCTGCCCCCATTACTGCTAGTTGTGCAGAGGGCCATGCAACGTTGTAATCCCCCCTAATGTGTTTGGACGACATTACATCGTAAGCGCCCCCGTAAGCCTTCCTAGTAATCACAGTCAATTTAGGAACCGTAGCTTCGGCATATGCATAAAGCAACTTAGCGCCATGTCTGATTATCCCTCCCCACTCCTGGCTTGCCCCTGGAAGAAAACCTGGAACATCTACAAAAGTTAGAAGCGGGATATTGAATGAATCGCAGAATCGGACGAATCTTGCCGCCTTAATGGATGCATCAATATCCAAGCACCCGGCCAGAAAATTAGGCTGATTAGCGACAACTCCAATTGTATGCCCACCCAATCTGGCAAAACCGACTACTATGTTCATCGCATATTCTGATTGAACTTCTAAGAATGCACCATCATCTACCGTCTCCTCTATAGCAGTAAGAATATCATACGGCTCTTTGGGATTGTCTGGAACTAAAGTTTGTAATCTGTCACACGGCCTGTCTGCTGGATCTCTTGTCGGTAAAACGGGAGCTTTCTGTAGATTATTTGAAGGCAACATGCCAATCAGCTCCCTCGTCAATTCCAAAGCCTCTTCATCATCCTGTGCAGTGAAGTGAGTTACACCAGACTTTGTGGCATGAGTCGAAGCCCCTCCCAAGTCCTCAAAGGAAACTTCCTCGTTAGTTACTGTTTTGATCACTTCCGGTCCGGTGATGAACATATGAGATGTCCCATCCACCATAATTACAAAATCAGTTATCGCTGGAGAGTAAACTGCTCCTCCTGCACATGGTCCCATGATGACTGAAATTTGTGGTATGACGCCGCTTGCCCTGACGTTTCTGAAGAAAATCTCAGCATAAGATCCAAGGCTAGCCACACCCTCCTGTATCCTCGCACCTCCACTGTCATTTAGCCCAATAACAGGGGACCCAGTTTTGAGGGCCATATCAAGAATCTTACAAATCTTGAGGCCATGCATCTCTCCGAGAGAGCCACCATATACTGTAAAATCTTGAGCAAAGCAATATACTGTTTTTCCTCCTATTGTGCCATGTCCACACACTACGCCATCTCCAGGGATTACATTCCTATCCATATCAAAGTCCCTGCATCTATGCTCTACCAGGGGATCCACCTCCATGAAAGATCCATCATCTAGGAGTAGATCTAACCGCTCTCGAGCCGTCAATTTTCCTTTTGAGTGCTGTGCCGATACCCTCGCTTGACCGCCTCCTGCTATGGCTTGCGCCTTACGCCTCCGAAGCTCTTCAACACGTGCGTCATCTGCACCCATGCGCTTCCATATGCTGGGACGTCAATATGCATTACTAATGAAAACGTGAAAATATGGCCTGCGGTTGCTTCAAGGAGGGTCACCGGTTCGCAGATTCGATACTATGAAGATAGTTATGGCTAAACCGGGCCTTGATGGCCATGACCGAGGTGCCAAAGTAATCGCCAGATCGCTTCGTGATGGGGGTCACGAGGTCGTATATACCGGCCTAAGGAGGACTCCAGAGGAGATTTCAAGAATTGTAATGGACGAAGACGCAAATGCTCTTGGCCTCTCTACATTATCGGGAGCTCATGACGTGTTGGTACCACGAATTTGTGAACTACTCAAAGAAACAGGAATGGGCAATGTAATGGTCTTTTTAGGAGGAATTATTCCCGATAGAGATCATGAAAGTATGTTTTCCACCGGAATAAGGGCTATATTCGGACCAGGATCAAGAACTGATGAAATCCTATCCTTCTTGGATGAGGCCAACTCTAGAGTGGAATCAGGTGCCCCCATTGGAGTAGGTGATGAAGATGGGTGGCGTTGGAATTGATGAATCAAGACTCACTATTAGAATCAGCAGCCAATGGAAATAGAAGGGACTTGTCGAGACTTCTCACTTACCTAGAGAAGGGTATGAAGCTTAATCTCCCCAAAAATACTACTTCAAGGAAATCCTCAGTCACGGGAATAACCGGCCCTCCAGGAGTGGGAAAATCATCTCTAATAGGCAGAATAATCAGCTATTGGAAATCAAGAAATAAGAAAGTAGCGGTTTTGGCTATTGACCCCTCGTCTCCAAGGTCAGGCGGAGCACTGTTGGGGGACCGAGTAAGGATGGACTCTGCCGACTCGGGAGAGTTGGTTTATGTGAGATCTCTTGCTACTGGGGGCCAACCAGGAGGAATCTCTTCATCTCTGATTTCTATGATTGAGTTATTATCATACTGTGGATGGGAGAATATTGTCATAGAAACCGTTGGGTCAGGCCAGTCGGAAATTAAAATAGTCGCATTCGCAGACAAAATCATACTAGTTGATGGCCCAGATAGAGGAGACATTATACAAGCCGAAAAGGCGGGAATCATCGAGTTAGCAGATATTATCGTGATTAATAAATCAGATCTTCCAGGGGCTATCAAAGCCGCTGAATCAATACGCTCCTCCCTCTCATTTGCCGACGGAAAGACATCTCCGGAGGTTGTTCTCGTCTCTGCACAAATGAATGACGGGATAGAAGAAATGATGGATTTAGTGGAGAATTGTGATTCCCCCGATTGGAGGCAGAGAATAAAAATACAAGAAAGATTGATGTCTCTGTGGGATTCTCGCCTACTGTCTTCGCCCGATCTGAATCATGTCATTAGCCAACTTCAAACCGGAAGTATTTCACTTGATGATGCTCTGGATAGCCTAACTAGGTGAGTAAATGATTGATCCCCTAAAACCATTCGATACAGATCATGTCAAACACTCCATCGGGGGATTCAGAGGGCACGCACTCAGAAGGGCTACCCATATGGTAATGGCATTAATCCCTCTCATATACTATGCTAGAGGTGTTGAAATTTCAGATTATTTGGGGATGAATCCGGAACAATTAGTCAGTACAATAATTATCACTCTCATAATTATAGAAGCTCTGCGAATAAGGATGGGAATTGTAGTAATAGGACAACGTGAATACGAAGCTAAACAGATTTCCGCACTTGCGTGGGGAGGTCTCGCGGTAGCACTAGCCCTGTTAATTGCACCAGATGACGGAAAAACAGGACTCGAATCCGGACTCTACGGCATTCCACTGATATTTGGCCTGACCTTTGTCGATCCGATAATGGGCGAGATAAAGAGAAAGAAGCAGAATCTAAAATTAGCAATATGGGCAGGAATGTTGACCTCATATGGTGTTTGGATAGGCTGTCATTTCTGGATTGGAACGCCATTGGTTATCTCACTACTACTCGCTCCTCTAACGGTTTTAGGAGAAGTACCGTCGTTAAAATATATTGACGACAATGCGACTATGGTCCTCATACCTCTGGCGGCGCTAATGATATTGCTTCCCCTGATTTAGATCAAGATTTCAGATGGGTATATTTACATCAGAGGTTATGGTGGGTAGAACAATGGTCGATTTGACTGAACACGAAAAGAAGATTTTTGATCTAATAAAAAGGAATCCAGGTGCAATATCTTCTAGACAAATACGAGAAGAAGTTGCCCAAAACAACGATATGTCAGAGAAAACTCTACGTAATAGAATCGGGGACCTTAGGAGATATGGATTACTATCCCAATTAGAAAGTAAATCCATTGAATTTAGCACAGTGAGCGAAAATACTGCGGGAAACGAATTAAACCAATCTACTTACCTTATTGTCTGGGCAATCGCCTCTCTCGCCTCTCTAGCCGTATTCATTGTTTATTTCTGAGTTATTGAATATCCCTCTTCTACGAGCATTTGGAGTTTTCTCGTTGCTCCTCCCAAGCCGGAGTAACCACCAACTCTTCCATCCGAGAGAATCACTCTGTGGCATGGGACAAAGGGAGCATATGGATTTGTGGCACATGCATTAGCAACAGCTCTGGATGCGCCGGGTTTTCCTATTGCGATAGCAATCTGCTTGTATGTTCTAGTCTCTCCGAGAGGAATAGAAAGTAACTCCCTCCATACTAGTTTCTGGAAGTAAGTCCCATCCATTTTCATGGTTCTTCCTCTTCCATCCCGGACGGACGATACCCCTCGTCCATACCCACTATCTCGTAATTTGAGGGGAAGAGTGCTATTGCTACACCTCCAACCATGCAACCTAGGCCAAGTAAGAACTGTCCAGTGATCATCATCTCAAGAGCTATGGCGACTAGGATTAGGCCTCCAATATTAGATACCCAAACTAGGTTTTTGAATGTTGACAATGATACTCCTGTAGTCCTCTCTGTACGCTTGGGTCCAAACTCTGCACCGAATCTAATAGGATCTTCATCACTCACAATATATCACCTGTCTATCATTAATATTGCATCCGTGGGGCAAGCGAGAACGCATAGCTGGCAACCAGTACACGGGTCCCTCAGTATCTTCGCCTTTCTGTTCACCGCTATATTTAGGATCGGACTGGCTAATGGAGTATCATACAGCTCTATGGCATCATCATCGCATACAATAGTACATTGATCGCACCCGATGCATTGCTCTTCCTTGACCCATGCTACGGCATCCTCCCCCCCCTTCAACATAGCTTGATCTTCAGATCTTCTAGCATCTAGAAGAATCTTAATCCTCCGTTGCTCAGATTTCCTCCTCGTCATGAGATCTTTGATGTCTGTCACAAAATGCCCCCGAGCGCCTTCTTCTCAGCATTACGCACTGAGCATCACTAATTTAACCATGTTTCGCTACCAGTGCATATGGAAGGCACTAAGCAGCCATGGATATACGATCCTTTGTGTTGGCTGGGCTTGACACAGGGGGCATTTATTTGGTTGGCAATGACAATATCTCTCTCTGCTAAGATAGCATGGATTTCATTTGCTTGTGGAGGATTAATAGGATTCTTCATTTGGCTTACGGCTCTTGGCTACCGTCAATTACAAGTTGCCAAATTCACCTTATACGGAATAGCACTAAACGCGTTATTGGCCGTATATTCGGGTTGGCTGGCTTTCGGTTAACGATCACTGACTCTTTCCTGCCTCAACCTGCCTAGCTAGGAAGCTAACGACATCTAGTATCTCGAAATCGTGCTTGGGGTCTCCCTCGAATTTTAGGCACTCAAAGTGGGAGACGCATTTTGGGCATGATGTTAACATGATGTCAGCTCCAGTCGCATTTACCTCTTCGAACCTCTGAACTCTCAGAGCCCTACTATTCTCATTACAGCTCATCATACTAGAAACACCACAGCAAAGTGCATCTTCGCCATGATGCTCCATCTCAACTAGGTTAACTCCCTCTACACTAGATATGAGGTCCCTAGGTTGGTCATAGATATTCATCTGCCTACCTAGCCTGCACGGATCGTGGAAAGTAACCGTAACATCATCATCCGATTGTAGATTCATGTCAAATCCATTCTCCACCAAGAATTCAGTGGTGTGCATCACCTTCATGTCCTCCAACTCATAGTCTAGAGCGAACGTTCTGAAGCACTCAGCGCAAGATGTTACGAGGGTGTCGATTCCGCTCTCTCCCAGTTTCTTCTGATTGTATGCCTTGAGCTTCTCAAAGACCTCTGTCATTCCTTGCCACTTCTGATCGTGACCACAGCATTTCAGGAAATCTCTCCCTAGGTAAGTGACGTCTTCTCCCATCTCTTCAAATAGTGTGAATGCGGATGTTGTAGCATCGCCTAGATTCATGGAGCCTTCGTTAACGTGACTGAAAATCATTTCTTGATCTAGGTAGTCAACGCATCCTGGGTAGTATCCGATGTTTGAATCGATTGGGTATTCGTCTATCGACATGAAGTATCCGTCAGCGTCTTCCTCTGCTTCAGCGGCTAGGACTGCTTGCAACACAGTATGGGGAATTTCAGTAGCAGGAGGTCCACCGACTATCATATTCCTCCTAATGTCAACATACGAATCATAATCCACCAGTTGGGGACAGGCATTGGTACAAGCAGAGCAGGTCAGACAGGAATACAGGGGCACGCCATCGTCTTCATTGTTCCACGTATTGTAGATAATATTCAGCTTGTCTCCAGAGTTGAAAAGCCTTACTGGACAGGCGTCGTCACACAGATCACAGCCGTAGCACTTGTTCATCTCGTATTCGTAACCTCTCGCCATGCTCCTCATGAGCATGAAAACCATAGCACCGACTCCCAAGCATGGTATGAATAATGAATATATCAATTTTGCATCAAGACTCTTCGGGTTCTTGTGAAACGTTGGATTCTCCATATACATCGTAGACATGGTCTCAAGATCCAAAGATGACTCCGACCTGACAAGCGCAGTGCCATCATCATTCAAGAGCAGAGGTTGGTATGCCACGACAGATAAGCTGGTGATCACCTCAACAGACTCGTTGATACCTCGTGACGTAGTCGTGTAAGAAACACTGTAAGTACTCCCTGCTTGTAAGTACATGGTATCTGAAACGCATCCTTCTGTACTCCAAATTTCATTGCCCGACGAGTCCGTTAGAATCAAGCTCTGAGAATGGATGCCAGCTCCTCTGACCGTAGTCCTGAAAAGACATCCTATATCTGCTGGAACTTCGGAAACTCCCAAGTCTTCTACCTCGAATGTCATACTTACTTCATATGTAATTTCTGATCCATCTGCAAGTCCAGGGAAAGAGGCCTCATCATCGACAGAATTTCTACCTGTGGTGCTGTCAGCATGTCCGTTGTCGCCAGCGAAATCAATTATCTTGAATTTCGTAGGTTGGAAAATTCCCCAATTAGACCAATGAGTCGCGGCAATGACACACCAATCAGAGGGGTCTTCTTCCGTTGAAAATCCATTCCATGCGGCCAGTGCTGAGCTTTCCTCGTAAGGTATGCACTCGTCTTCCCAGTCGGCCCAAACGTTCCCTTCATCCATATGTACGAGAGTGTCCGAAGGCTGAGCCCTAAGAGAATCCAGGTCTTCGATATCGTCCATAGCGCCGAGACCACCGTAGTCCCAAAAACCGTTCTCATATACCGGCCATGTGACAACAGATATCAGTACAGCTGCGATAAGAGATCCTACGGCAACTTGGCGGCCTATCCTTGGAGTAACCCTCGATCCTACTGAGTTAAGTAGGAATTTCCTAGTAGGGAAATATATAACCGCGAATAAGAAAATTCCAGTAAGTATCCATGGAACTGCATTGAAAACCTCTGCAGTCCAAGGGGCTTGTCTTCCGCACATTAATTCAGAATGAGAGCCAGTGAAGCAATAGTCACTACGATCTTTGGCATACAAGTCTAGGAAGATATTGATTGAGAAAACAGATATGAACCAGACATGGGCTAGATAAACAGCACCAGCAGTTGCAAACCATGGATCTTCAACACCTCTCTTTTCCCTGCCGGGCAGGAAGGGGGGAAGGGCCAGAATGCCTACTGGAAGTCCTGTAATCGCTGCTCCCCACCATGCGGCATTCCAATCAATTACCGGAGTGCCAAAGAACTCTCCGATAGGGCCTGCTGGAATAACAAATTGAGGTAGATATTCACCCCATCTTAGGTATCCATATGAAAACAGAACGTACCAATCGGGGAATACGAAACCGGCTTGGGCAAATGGATCAGCGGCACTATGCAGGGGAGGAGGTATCAACCAGGAGTAGAATGCAATGGTCATAACGATCGATGCAAAAATTATCGTGTCTCGAAGCACCTCAGTAGGCCAAAAAGGGTGGCCAGTGATTGTTCGCCTCCTCTCGGTATCAGCTTCCAAAAGTTTGTTTCTCTCGCTGATATAGGTGTCAGCAATTCTGCCAAATCTATCCATCATTCCCATTTATATCACCTCAATGTGGCTCCGCTATCCCTTGTGCCCAAACAATGAACAAATGTGCAAGAATGAGTGAAGTAACTACTACTGGAAGTATGAAGACATGGAGGAAGTACATTCTGGTAACTGTCTGTCCCGAGATTGTAGTCCCAGCGAACATGGCTGTTGCAACCCAACCTCCAATCAGGGGTGTACTATTTGCCATGTTAATTCCGATAGTCGCTGCACCGAATGCCAGGCTATCCCACGGGAGTAGGTATCCCGAATAGCCGAAGAATATCGTGAAGAACATCAATGCGACTCCGATTAACCAATTTAATTCCCTTGGATTTCTGTAAGCACCGGTGAAGTAAACCCTGCACATGTGTAGGAACACGGCGGCGACCATGAAATGCGTAGTCCAGTGATGTATGGATCTGATGATGTATCCGAAGGGAAGTTGTGTCATTATGAATTCCATGCTACTGTACGCTGGAGTCGGATCCCCCTCTCCGCCTGGCACGTAATACAACCCAAGGACAGTGCCAGTCAGGACTAGGATTACGAATGCCAGGAAAGAAATCCCACCCAGGCAGTAAAGTGGATACCAGTACCAAATTATTCTAAGCTTGTATTTCTCAGCATGACTCATAGGCATTTGCCTGTGCATACCGTAGTACGCATCCCTACTCATGCCCCAATAGTCCTGAATCCTAAATCTTGTATCTAGCCAAGAGAAGGCCCACAGAAAGGACTTTTCTGCTAGACCCATGCTACTGGCACTGGTCTCCACTGCTCGCAGTATTTCTTTCCTCGGCATCTCCTCTCTTTCTTTCCTCAGGGTTAGAGCAACTATTACTACTACCAAGGTTATGAAGACCCATAGAAACCAAAATTGAATCACTTTCTCACCTCAATCGCAATATGTGTACCAGTCTTTGAAATCAGGCAGAGCCTCTATCAAATCTCCGTTAAGAACGAATGGAATCAATGGCATCCCCAT
>MDTB01134329.1_pt1 | contig 10691 bp, 13 predicted proteins | sample 811161 | NCBI WGS metagenome assembly MDTB01 (sample SAMN05326650, study PRJNA326480) | marine metagenome | isolation source: seawater | place: Mediterranean Sea | collected 2009 | reverse complement strand
CTCCGCCAACATCACCACGGTGCAGAGCACGCCGCGGCGACGGTGGCCGATGCACGCGAACCAAGAAAGCTGGTGGGATCTTCTGTGGCACGCACTGCAAGGGAACACCGAATGGTATCTGCGAGCCGGGGGAGGGAACAGCTTCGCCTCGTCGAGTGGAGATCTGGGTGCAGGACTTTGACGGCATCAACTACTATGTTGATGCCGACGGACGCGTCTACCATCCCGAGGACGTGATTTGCGGTGACCGGCCGCCCCGCGTGGTGGGTAACGTGGTAGAGGCAAACAGCGATCATCCACGCATAATCCTGTGTGAACCAGCCGCATGAATTGACTAAGAGACTGCCCGACTAGCCCAAGCAACGCTGCCACTTTCGGATGGAGCAAGACGAGTACTCCGATGACTTTGAGTCCGAGTCCGACTCTGATTCCGAGTCCGAGCCGGAGCACGCCGCCCGACCTGTCCCTTCACCAGAGCCCGAGACTTCATCTCCCACGGCCAATCCAGCACCAGCCAACCATCAGGACACGCTCATGTCTTTTCTCGTGGCAGCAGGCCTACCCTCGACGCAAACCGCTTTGCATGGAGCCGTTCTTGAGAGATCGTCGCTACTCTCTCCTGGTGCCTATGAGCGACTATCTGCTTTTATCCCTGATCTGAAGGCCACGCTCTCCTCGAGTAGTCTCACCGCCCTGCATGCTTCTGCCTGTGCAGCTCAGAAATGGCCAGCTCTCAATCTTGTCCGCCAGGTCCTGGCAGTCCACGGTTTTTCCATGGTCCCAAAGCGCATCTCGGCAGGATACTGTCACGGGAAAAAGAGATACAGGCGGGTGTTTCATATACGGAAAAAGGTCAGGCAGTGCTGATGATAGACAGCGCGTCTGTTCAACAGCGTCATTCTGGAGTCGGCCTGGGACGTCCACTTTTGAGCTTGTCGGCGCTCGCAAGCACAGGCCTCGTGTACGACCTGGTCCTATCGGGTTGCATGAGCCACTTAGACCCAACTTCAGTCCAGACGGCCGCCCTTCTTATTCCGCTACTGAATGCAGTGCTAACCGTACTGGTAGGGAGCATGCTTCTCCAGAGGCAAAATCGTTCCATATGTCCCATGAGCGGTCCCATCCGTAGCTGCTTACTCCCTCTATGTGGCTGCCCGGTTGCCTTCGCCGGCTACTTATCTCTCTTCTCATTGTCCGGCATTTCCTATCGTCATCGACTCGTGGTCGAGGCGGCTAAGCCAGGGGCCTTATGGGGCGCGGCTCGAGCACTGGGTCTGTCGAACGGCTCGGGTAAAGCTGGCGGGCCGTGGCTAGCTTCTGGGACCCTCATATACCTCCTCGCCCATCTGAAAAGGGAACCGGCGGTTCTACGGAAGTGGGAATTGGCCGTGCTAGCCTCCCTAGGTATTAAGGTAGGGGTAACGCTAGCCCAAGGCACATGGTTGCAGAGCAATCATTGGCAACCGCTGCCTCTTGCAGTTGCTACCAACATGGCTAAGGTGCCCATTCTCTCGGTGGGTGCCGTCTACTACCAGATTGAGGCTCTGCCCCTGGGCTCCGGGCTAGCCATCGGGGCTGCTACCCTGGTAGGGTGCGCAGTTCAGCTAGCCTTCTTTTTCGCCCTTTCCGAGACGGGACCAGCCGCCACGGTTGCGGTATCGACGTGCCGCAAACTCCTTACCGCCGCGGCCATGGGAGTAGGTGGGCCAGTAGAGATGATCGGTATCTTCGTGATGCTGGTTGGCATCGCCATAAATGTGCGATCTCCCGTATCCGGCTTCAAGAGGCATTCCAAAGGTTACCTTCCGGTGTAGCCATCGCAGAGGCAGAGAGACCCCGTTGAGGCACTGAAGCTTCCTACAGCACCGTCGCCACACAAGCATTCGCCAGGCCCAACCGACACCTCAGGCGTGACAGTGCAGAACTCACGAGAGAACCCACCTTGTCGGCAGGCGTCGTAATCGAACCCCTCTCGCCGACTCCGTGGTTCACATGCGCAGAGCGCTGCCGCCACTATCAGGAGAAACAGGGCAATCCTTCTCGCTAAAGCGTCGCTCATGGGCTTTATACTCAGAGACCAAAGTTTATTGCGGTGCCAAGGCCTCGTCCTAAACGGAACCTTAGATAGAGAGAGATGGCGGGGTCCGGCTCGGCGGCGGGCTTGGGCCAGTATTTTACCACGGACCCTGGCCTCTTGACCATCGTGAAGGGATTCATATCGGGTTTACCTGGGCCTTTCCTCGAGCCCTGCGCAGGAGCCGGTCACCTAGTTAGGGCCATTCTTAGTGAATGCCCTGGGGGCGCCGTGGACGCTATTGAGATCGACGCATCCCTCCGCATGCCAGAAGACATGGCCAAAGGCGCTAGAGTGAACTGGGAAACGAGCGATTACCTCGCATGGCAAGCGAGCCGCCCGTACCCTGTGATCGTGGCTAACCCTCCTTTTGCGCGATGCGGGGGCAGCTCTCTGCACGTAGACTTCGTCGCCAAGGCGCTGGAAGATCTCAAAAGGGGTGGCACAATGGTCATGATCGTCCCCTCCGACTTTTTCCAGCTAAGCCGCGCGGCTGACCTCCTTAGGGCCCTAGTTGCACAGGGCCGCTTCACGGACATCCATCACGCGTCTTCGGAAAGGCTCTTTCCGGGCGCACGGATCGCCGTCTCCGTCTTTAGGTATCTCAAAGAGTCAGAGGACGGACAGCTGATAAACGTGAATGGGTCGCTCCGGCACATCAACTGTACAGACGGCACGATCACTTTTCATCCGCCTCGCCCCCCAGGCATATCCCTGGGCAGGGTAGCCAACGTACATGTTGGCCTCGTATCGGGATGCGATGCAGTATTTAAAGACCCGCGTGGGAATGTTCTTCTACAAACGGGTCTGCGGAAGAAGGAAAGGTTCTGGATGGCATTTTCGGCGAACGATCCTGCAGGGAAAGCCCTGGGGCTGCACAAGAGCAGACTTCTAAAACGACGAGGGCGGGCATTCGGCCCTGGCAACTGGTACGAGTGGGGAGCTAAACGCAACTATAGCCTCATGACCGGCCCTAGAGCCGGAGAGCCATGTCTGTTCTTACAGATAGCTAGCCGTTCAGACGAGGTGTGCCGGGTCGGAAGGCTGGGTTTGTTCGGCCCCCAGCTCTTGTGTATCGTGCCGCGCCCAGGATGCCATTTGAACCTTGAGGCTATAGCTGCCCATCTCTGCTCGCCCCCCGTGAGGGAGATGTACACGCAGGCGGGCCGGTACCGGATCACCCAACGCGCCGCAGCCCACATGCATGTACCTTTATCACTCATTCGGCATAACTCGAGCGTCTGAAATATCCAGGCTGACTGTTTCCTGGTCATGGTCCTCTGCGTCACTGTCCGGCGGTACTGCGGTCCTTGCATGCGGCTGCGCTTCCTCTTCCCCGTCAGCGGCTACGCCTTCGGGATCTTCATTCTCAGTCTCCGAGGTAGACTCAGCAGCGTGTTCTCCAGTCTCTTCTCTCTGGGTGCCATCCTCGGCATCACCGTCGGTCTCTCCATGATTTTGTTCTTCCATGCCCTCCACGTGCACCTCCCTGTCGATATCTGCCAACACTAGCCGGGCTTTGGCCCCCACGCGGGATAGATATTTCTTCTGATGAGCCATGAATGCCCGAAGGCACCCACAGAAGAGCGATATGCGGCTCTCCAGAACGCGAGCCTCGTACTCACTCGCATTTACCAAGTTGTCTATGTTCAGGCCCATTTGTTGGACAGCTTCTTCCGTCTGCTGCGCGCGTCTTCTCTCCCCTAGCTGACCTTTGAGATCCGCAATCCCTGCCACGAGGCATCGATGCAGCCTTTCCGATAAGGTAAAATCGTACGTGCCGCGCTTAGCGCCATGATTGTGCACGGGGGTATCGGGGGTAACCGCAGGGCCCATCAGTTCTCGGAGGGACCAAAGCTCGTAGTAGAGATGCTCGTCGACGTAATCCACCATCCCGCGTAGGCTCTCACATTCCATCGTCACCAGGCGTGCCTGAAAGAAAAGCGAATCAAGGCCCAGAGTCCAAGAGGTACTGTCCGCCGCTCGGGTCACTAGCTCAGAATGTTTCCTCCTGAGGAGATCCCGTCTGCTTTCTACCGACTCAATCGTGTTCATAACCTCAAGGCGCAGATCACGCACGACGGCGAATTCGGCCGCAGGACCGCCGGAAAGGTTCTCCATATATGCTTTAGAGACTATTCCGGTAGAGAGACCACATTCCATGCCAGGGAGCGGGGCCGCGAGGACACCTAAGGGGGCGAAAGATGCCCGTAAGCATCGTCCGGTATGGACAAAGGATCATGAGGCGATCCTGGTAGAGTGGGCCGACAAGGCCGCGTGTTACAGGTGGCTACACTCCCAATGCCACCTGGTCTATAAAAAGCGCAACTATTGGTTTACGATTCCGGTAATCGTTATGAGCACGCTGACAGGTACGGCGAATTTTGCCCAGGACCGCTTTTCAGAAGAACACAAGCCATGGGTATCCGTTGCGATTGGCAGTATTAACATCATCGCGGGAATTTTCACGACCATCCAGCAGTTCCTCAAAATCAGTGAGCTGAATGAAGCCCACCGGGTGAGCAGCATCGCCTGGGATAAATTCTATCGGAACGTGAAGGTTGAATTGGCGAAGTCGCCCCTAGAGAGAGAACCGGTTCAGCAGGCACTTAAGGTAGCCAAAGAGGAGTATGATCGGCTCATGGAGACTAGCCCAGCGATTAGCCAGGAGGCGACGGAGGCGTTTCTCTCTACATTTGGCAACACAGCCGGTGTGCCCGCTGACGAGTTGGCCAGGGACATTGCTAGGCGACGGGAGAACTTCTCTGTCCTTAAAAAGCCAGAGATATGCGGCGATATTGAGTCCACGGCAAACTACGTCTACAGTGGACCGATTAAGGATGAGGGCGCTGAGATCGCCGCTGCGGAAGCAGCTCGGCAGGCTGAGGATGCCGCGCGCCAGGCCCAAGAGCGAGATGCAAACGCAGAGCGGGAAAGGGGCGCGAGAGAGAGCGCCCGCCAGGCATTTGCCGCCGCTCACGGCCGACAGCCATCTGCTGCTGAGCTAAAGAGAGAGACCGCACAAAACGTTCATGTTCAGGTCGAGGAATGAACGAGGACTGCTTAGCGCCGCCTAGTCCCACCGCGCCTGGATCTGCGCCTTCCACCGATTCTTAGCCTGGACATAGATCTCGTGAGTGCTGTCACCGATTTCCCGCGCCGCTTCGGCTTTGCCCGCTTCCGCCGACCGCTTTTTCCGCGCGATGCCTTCCTGCGTTCCAGCCGCTGGCGGGTTCGATCATTCATACTCCACCTGTGTTTTCTCTTCCAGATCGGAACCACGGTCTCAGGGCGCAGACGGTCCAGATACGCCGCCGCATCGGCGGTCATCTTTTCACTCGCGCTGCGAGCTTTCTCAGTAGTCCGCCCGACCTTGGCCGAAATGCTGTTTAGCCAGTCTGTTGGCGAATCATCCTCATCGGGCTTGGGTCTCTTCATCGCCTTTAACATACGGAACGATAATAAAGGCTACCTTCACCAACTAGAGTCTTCACGATAAGCGAAGCGAACATAATGTGTGCGGGGGCCTATCGACCAGGGGCAGGACAGACGCACCGGACCTGCATACACGTCTGCACGCCTAGCTCGTTTCACTCCCCGATGTGGCGAATATATTAGGCACATTCGGCACGAGAAAAATGTTCAACAGCAAGATGCCTATGAACCAGGCTACATAAACCGAATATGTATCCTTGGGCACCCCAAAGAACTCGAAAGCCGTGGGTATGACGAACAGGACGAGCGGGACTATGAACACTCCCCAGAGGAGCTTGGTAAGAGTCGATGATGGTTGTTTGGCCATGCCTATTACTACTAGGATCTTGAGAGATTATCGAGGACTGCCGTGCCGGCAGATAGTCAGTGGTACAATCTGGCTCTGAGATCTGACGGCCGCCCTCGCAGGGATGGACATCGAGGCCTTTCCGTTGCTTACACGCATACGGCCTCTACAAACCGTGTCGGCCGCATGCGACCACCTTCCATCACAATCCCGACCCCTGAGGGTTGCCTTGACCAGGGGTCTCTGTGCCGCCTTCAATAAGGAAACCCGGCTACTGTCGTCCGGGTCTGTCTCCCTAGACATCAAGGCCGTTACATCTGTGGAGTTGACCGCGCACCGTAGAGCCCATTGAGAGCCGGCTGAGCCACCTGGACTACTGTCCTCATATAGAAGAAGACGCTGTAGACCGTAGAAATCCCCGAACGGCCCCTTAGTGCCTTCTCTAGGAAGTCCAAGCGCCCGCGCGGCTTCTGCCTTCTTTCTGGATGAGAACATCGCGTAGCCGACCATAGGCAGCGGATAAGGAGGACTGCTTGGGTCACTATTCTCACGCAGGAAGGCCAATGGAGGATCGAAGGTAAACCGTTCAACGAAAGACCGATCTACGGGCACATGCCCACACTTGTTCGAATTGATAAGCTCCCAACTTGTGCACCATGTCAAGCCCCGACCTGCGTAATCATCTTCAGCTAACCTGACCTCGATCCACAGACGAACCGGGGACTTGTTATTGTTCTCCCACCCACGTACTACGCAGGCCGGGGCCCCAGCCGCGAACGCGTGAACTAAGCGCCGGAATGCCCGACGTTGGGTCGGCACCATGCCACCTTCTGCTGATACTCGCGGCCAACGCATGCTGCCGCTAGATGCATCACCTGCGAATAGAAGAAAGGGAACCCTCTTCCTACCCCCGATGCAGTAAGCGCACACTTCTATAGAGTCGGTCTCTGACGGCAACTCGGTAGGAATAGGTTCAAGCCGGTCCAGGATGTACGGATGCGGCGGCTGCTCAACGTCGTCCCCCCTAGGCAGCACGATGTACCCCTCCGGCCCTAGCTCCTCTACAGTGTCAGGTTCCCACGCTGCACCGCCACGAAGGCGTGCCTCGATAAGTCCACGACTCACCGCATCTAGCATCTACTCATTATCCACACTTTTTTTATGTGGACGATGGCGGACCCCCTCCTTCACCTTCACCTCGCGGCTATCGAGGATAAACTGGCCCATCTCGGCTGGATCGACGCCAGCTTCGGGATTAGCCTTCGCGTATTGTTCCAAGCAAGTCATAAGATGTCGCTTGCTAAGCGCAGGCTTCACCTTGTTTTTCGCGTACATAAGCTTACCTTCTGAGAGATCGAAACAGTCTATCTCGTTTGACTTCATGATGCCGACCAGCGCGTCCGCGTACCCTTTACGCTCTTGGCGCCGAACCTTAAGCTCCCGGCTTAATGTTTTAATCTCCTCCTCGACTCTCATCCACGCCTTGATATTGTTAACCAGATCCTCCTTTGTTGCCATAACTCCTTCTTGCACTTGGCGTTTATTTATGCCTCTGCACAACACAATCCCATCTCTCGGAGCATCGACGCGAACCTCTTGGCCATAATGAGGGTAGCTCGGCCCGTAGGTAGACGCAGCTCCCAGGATGGGCGGTTCCGCGCCGTTCGGAGGAGAATGGTCCGGTGCCTCTCGGAGGCTAGACACGCCTCGACCGCCGAACATTCGAGTCGGGCCGTATCAGAACCCTCCGCGACGATACAAGCAACCCCGGTGCTTATGCAGAGGCGAATAACGACTCGCTTCCAGCTTCGCCCCTGCAGCCGCCACCTCATCTGCATTCCTCGGATCATCATCTTCTGGAACTCTTCCTCGGCTTCCCCCAGATGGACCTGATCCACTTCCTTGTTGCTGGTCGAGCAGTGGGCGGCTGTGGGCCCCGATGCGATGAGTCGGTCAGGCCTGCCGTGCCTTCCTCCCATTAGATCTACCCATGGGCTCGAGGTTATTTCTTAAGACCAGTTCGTGACATTGCCTTAGCTTAGCGGGGGTGTCGAAGGAACGTCGCCCTCTCCCACCACAACTTCCTTCGCTATCGTGCGAATGATTCGAGGTTCGGAGGTACCTGGTTCCGTCTCGGTCAAGCATCGGATCATCTGCAGATACTGGCGGGCGCCTTCCTCCGTAGAACACCAGCCGGGATGCGCCTTTTCCCACTCTTTGATTTGTTCAGTCTGGCGCTTCGCAACGGTCGAGATGGCCGCCCTTAGTTGCGTCTGTGCACCTTCCTTATCCCACGCATTGTTGTCTCTCACATACAGCTCCTCTCTCGCCAGGTTACAGCAATGTATAGGTCGTCTGTGTAGCTCCATTCCCCGCAATCCACGAAGGAATATGTTGGCCAAGCCCGTGGCAAATCCCAGCTGCCGCGTCTCTTCAAGATCAGCCTGGTTCACCCGGAGGCCTGCAACAAAGTCGCTTAGATTTACCGCATTCGCGCACCGGCTATCGAGGAAAACACCAATGTTGAAGGTCGTGTTATTGCTGCCTATTCGTGGTAGCATTGCAGTCACGGCCTCCTGCATCTTCTGGTTTGCCTGCATCATCTCTTGGTTTTGCTTGACCAAGCCTTTGATGATGTCTCTCAACCCGCAGTCCCCGCCTTCCTCCTGGCACTCGACCGCCGTTGTAGGACGGTTCGGAGACTCTCTCTTTAGAAAACCCGGGCAGACTTTCTGGTGTCTTCGAAAGCTTTGAACATGTTTGTATTCCTTACCACAACTGCATGTGAGCATTTTTTGAGCATTATATGCGCGGACGGGACTATTGTGCTTTTTGGTTCGAAAATGCTGGTCCAGCAAAAATTTTGTACTGCATGTATAGTGACATTTTGCACAATGATATTTCATGTTATTTTTGTCCGTTTTCGCGACCGGGTGGTTTTTGAGCATTATATGCATATATGCGCTCAAAAAATATGCGGTTTAAGCCTCTTGGGCAGGTGACCAAAAACGCCCCCATAAAACGCCCCCCATGATTTTCCTCTCCGAAAATTAGATCCCCCCATCATGGGGGGAACTATACCAGAAAGATTTACTAAAAAGTCAAATGGGCAAATTAGTCAATCCGGGGGAGAGAAAACCGGCCAACCGGGGCGAGTTAGGAGAGATTGGGAGGCCTCCCGGGCCTTGCCCAGTTTGGTAGGGCCACCGGCTTTACCCAACAAATCCTTGAGAGACCGGACTGTGTGGGTAGCCATGGCTGCCACAGTTGAGATCGATTCCTCCGGGTACTTATCCTCATAGCAGCGCAGTCGACTCCAATGCGAGGCACACGTCGGCAGGCCCTTGTAAATAAAGGCGGGCGCGCCACACGGTTTCCCACCAGGCCGGCAGTAGCCGCAAGCGTGAACTTGACGTGCCAGGCGGGGCGGCCAGTTTACGCCTTTGATCTTCTCCTCGCCCTCGGAAGGATTGTATGTTAACAGGCCTTTGCTGATACTTCTGCAGTAAGGGCAGCGCAGACTACCGAGATCTAGGTGGTCCACGCTGTAGGGCCCCGCACGAAGTTTGGACTGGGTGCAATCCTTTAGAAGACTGATATAATTGAATGAGTGCCCACAGGGGAGACAAATATGGCTATCGGTAAGCGGTGCGTTAGAGAGAAGGCATTCCGGCCCCTCAGCCTTGGGCAACTCCGACTTTAGCAGGGCGGCAAACTCGTCGGTGGGTGCAATCCGCTCCATTTATTAGCTGTTTTTCTTCGTACATTGTAGAGCCTTTATGTCCCTGAAGCAATGGGGGAACGCTACATGGGACTTGCTGCACACATTAAGTTTGAAACTTCGGGGGGGTACCCCAGTGGAGTCGATACAGGATGCCTACGGTCAGTTACGCGCCATAGCTACTAATCTGCCCTGCCCCAGTTGTAGTCAACACGCCACCAATGAATTAAGACGGTACCCCTCTCACGTGGACTCCGTGGAAGGCTTGGCCCGCGTTTTCTGGTCCTTACACAACCGCGTAAACGAGCGTCTTGGGAAACCGCAGGTGAGCTGGGTGGAATGCCTCGAGTTGTACAGACATAAATCGCCCTTGGAGGCAGCCCGCCGCTATCTCATCGTCGGTGGGTTGGGCCCGTCGGGGAGCCGAGATTTGGGAGACCAGTGGCGCCGGGGACGCGTACGCGAGTCCTTTATCATGTATCTCAGGAAGAACGCATACAGGTATATCCGGTAGGCGATCAGCATTCGCGCTCGCAGACACTAGTTAGGTCTGACTGGTAATAAGTTCGCCGTTTTTGAAAACGTCGCACTTAAATGTTTGCTGGGATGGGCGTGAGCACACCACATTGTTGCTTGTGAGTTCACCAAAGAAGAGGAGAGACTGGAGGCCAGCAGCTCGGAAGACTGCATACCAGGCTGCCCCCATGACGATGCCGGTAAGGATGCCGAGGAACGCACCGGCCCCTGTAGTACATTTTTGCCGCATCTGAGTGGTGACGTCCAGTACGACCATGCCGAGGAGGAAGAGCGTGAGAGGGTAGTTCATCTGGCCATTAAAGTACATGGGAATGATCAGGTAGGCTGCAGTAAAAGCGATGAAGAGGGTAGTGGGGCTGGGACTATTGTAAGGCGACAACCGGCCTGCGGTGATGTCGAACAAGCGACACATGGGGGAGGCGTTCTCGGAGGTTCGGCTCCCAACGAGGGACATCAGGGGGACATTCACAGCTGAGGCAAGCAGCACGCCGCCTAGATAGATTAGACCCTTGACATTCTGGCCGAACACGGACGCCATGAAGAGAAATAAGCCGAGGATCAGAGGTGCGCGAATGCGG
>MDTB01102226.1_pt1 | contig 10691 bp, 13 predicted proteins | sample 811161 | NCBI WGS metagenome assembly MDTB01 (sample SAMN05326650, study PRJNA326480) | marine metagenome | isolation source: seawater | place: Mediterranean Sea | collected 2009 | reverse complement strand
CAGAATAAATACTGTCTCATGAAAATCTTAATTACTGGAGGAGCTGGTTTTATAGGTTCGAATTTAGTGAACCTATTATCAAATTTAAATTATGAGATAACAGTGATTGATAGCTTGCTGAAACAAGTTCATGGTAAAAGACAAGAATCTTTTTCTTATTTTCAGATTTTGGGTAAATGTAAATTCGTTAAATCAGATGTAAATGACAATTCAGTCTTTAAAAGATTACTTCTTGATTCGGAGATATTAATTCACCTTGCATCGCAGACAGGTACTGGTCAATCTATGTATGAAAAAGATCTTTATGAAAAATCAAATGTAATTGGCACAGAGAATATCTATAAATTATTAAATGAGAATAGAAATAACATTAAAAAAATAATCTTAACCTCTTCAAGATCAGTCTATGGAGAAGGGGAATATGAGTATCTTGATGGGACTTCATACACCAATTCAAAATTTAAAAGAAACAAACTTGATTTAAAAGAAGATTTTGATTTCTATTGTCATAAAACAAATAAGAAATTAAGGCCTATTGCAACCAAAGAAACTTCAAGATTAGCTCCCAAGTCATATTATGCTGAAACAAAATTAAGACAAGAACATATTGTTAAAAAAATAAATAAAGAGCTTGGGATTAATTGCATAATATTAAGGCTGCAAAATGTCTATGGTGAGGGCCAATCACTAATTAATCCATACACTGGCATTTTATCTATATTTTCAAATAGAATCCTAACTAGTTCTAGAATTGAAATTTTTGAGGATGGTCAACAAACAAGAGATTTTGTACATGTCTCTGACGTGGTTTCAATAATCAAAAAAATTATTGATGATGAAGTTAAAAACAAATTACTAATCTATAATGTAGGTTCAGGTTCTAGTACAAAAATTATTGATGTTGTGGAAAATCTTTATGAATACTTTAAGAAGAAAAAAAATTATGTCGTAACTGGCAAACACAGGAAAGGTGACATAAGACATAATTTTAGCGATATAAGTAAAATTAAAAATGACTATAAATTTTCTATTTCAGTAGATTTTAATGAGGGTATAAATAGATATATTGATTGGGTTAAAAATCAAGACATAGTTGAAAACAATTATGAAAATACCTTAAATGAGTTGAGGCAAAAAGGTTTATTAGAATGAAAAAAATATTTTTCTTAATCTTAACTATTTTGAACACAAATTTTCTTTATTCTCAAGAAAGAATTATAAAAAATCTTTACGGCTTTGGAACCAATACTACATTTATGTTCAACGATGTTCAAGATACAAGCTTTTTGAGTAATGTCAATATGATATCTCCTAGATTACTAGCATTTCCAGGAGGGTTAGGTAATTTTTATCATCCCAGTGGCATGGGTTATGGAATAAAAATAAGTGAGGTAGATTTTTTTCATAAAGGGAAGCTGCCAAAAAGAATCAGAGGAATAAATAAAATTATTGAAAAAAATAAACATAAAAATTACATTTATCCTTTTATTGATTTATCAAAACATCTAAGATCTGATGTTATAATTGATGCAAATATACTATCGGCTGAAATAGATGAAACTATTCAAATGATTAACTTGATATTAAAAAATGGAATTAATGTTAGTTCTGTAGAGATTGGAAGAGAGCTTACAAATCAAAGTTACCATGAAAATTTCAATATCTATAAGTACTTAGAAAAGTCAAAGGCTTTAACTGAAAGAATTAGAATAAGTTTTCCAGATATAAAAATAGGTGTTGTTGTTGCACCTATATACAAAAGTTATGTAAAGCATGTGGAATGGAATAAACTTTTATCAAAAGAAAATTTTTATGATGCAATAGTAGTACATACATATGCTAAGGTAACTAAAGGAAAAGATGAATATGGAAAAATGGTTACTGAATATCCCGAAGGTAAAAATAAGTATCAAGCATTTAATATCTATAAAAAAAGGTCACTTGATTTTTTTAAAGAATATCCAAAAGAAATAAATGACTATTCCCAAATGTTTCAAAAAAAAGATATCTGGATTACGGAATGGAATCTACAAGTTTCAAAATTAACAGGTAAGACACACATTCAATCATTATTTGTTTTTTGCTACTTAATGGAAGTTGCTTGTAACGAGGAATTAAGAAAAATAAATTTAATGTCGTTTCATAATCTTGCTGGAAGAGATATATCTTCTTCAGTCATAATAAACAGAGAAAAAAGTAGTCTTAGCACTACCTTTGTAGCGTTCAAGTTTTTGTCTGATGTTTTTGTGAATGATAGAATTACTGTTGTTAGTAGAAGCTTTACAAATGAACTTTTTGAATATGAATTTCATAATGAAAAAAATGAAAAGTTTTTTGTTTGTATAAATTGGTCAGAACAACCAACTAAAGTAGATATTTCCGAATATGATTACTCAAAGATTTATTACTCTGAAAATTTATATGATAATCAATACTCTAAAGAAAATTTTTCAAGTGATGAAGTTAACTTAAAAGAGTTAGAAATACCAAAGTATAGTTTTTGTATTTTTAAAAGTGGAAAAAACAAATAGACCAAATTTATTTTTAGTTGGATCTCCAAAATGTGGTACAACCTATCTTTGGAGTAAATTAAAAGAACATCCCAAAATTTTTTCTCCAAAATTTCCAGAGAAAGAAATCAATTTCTTTTCTTATGATAATTTAAAAAATAATTCATATTACAAATTTTATGGTATCAGTAAAAAAAATGATTATTTAGATCTATTTAAAAATTCTACTGATGAAAAATATTTAATGGACTCAAGTGTTTCATATTTTACTGATGAAGAAGCTCCAAAGAAAATATTTAAATTTAATTCTAAATCTAAGATAATTATAATGTTTAGAGATCCTGTGAAAAGAGCTCTTTCACATCATTCAATGGATTTTAGAATGGGTTTAGCGAATAACTCTTTATCAAAATACTTGCTTGATTCGCAGTTAAAAAAATTTTATGTTCAATATGTGCATAATAGCATGTATTATAAGTATTCAAAAAATTATATTGATGCATTTCCAAAAAAACAAATCTTAATTATTGATTTTAATGATAAAAAAAGTATATCCGAAAAAATTTCTAATTTTTTATCAATCGATTTTGATAACGATTTTTTTGATTTTAGTGAGCGTATCAATTCAAACAGGGCACCAAAAAATTTGATTTCAAAGTATTTTCAAAGAAACAGACAAATAACAACAGTATTAAAAAAATATTTACCAAAAAAAATAATTAATAAATTTGAGCCATACTTGTACTCGAAAGAGATTCGCATAGAGCATTCAGATGAAGAAAAAAAAATCCTGGAGGAGTTATTAATTAAAGATTGGACAAGTTTTAAAAAAATGATTAGCTAGATGAAAAGCTCTAAAATAGAATCAAAAAAAAATATCGGATTTTCTAGAATTTTAGATAAAGTTCTTCACACTATTGCTAAAAGCTCATTGCTTGGTTCTAAAGCTAGAGTTTTTATTCATCACCTAAGAGGCGTAAAATTCAAAAATAGATCTACGGTATTTATTGGAGAAGATGTCATTATTGATCCGATAAATCCTTCAAATGTTGAAATAGGCGATAGGTGTTTAATAACCGCAGGAGCAAAAATATTAACACATTATATCGATACAAAAAATAGATCTGAAAATCCTGAATACTATTTCAGATTTTATGACGGAAAAGTAATCATAGAAGATGATGTTTTTATTGGATCAAATGCAGTTATTGCAAAGCCAGTTAGAATTGGAAAGGGATCAATAATTGGAGCAAATGTTGTTGTAACTAAAGATATTAAAACAAGTTCTGTTTATACAGGAACTAATAATTCTCAATTGTGATTAAAGTTGCTATTATTACAATAACATACAACTCCAGTAATGTAATTATACCTTTTTTAAAATGCCTATCAGAAAGTAGTTTCAAAGACTTTAAGTTGTTTATTATAGATAACAATTCAGTTGATGACACAATTGAGTTAATCTATAAAATTAAAAAAATAGATTTTCAGATCATTGAAAACAAAAAAAATATAGGTGTCGCTGCAGCAAATAATATAGGTATTAAACTTGCCCTGGAGCAGAGCTATCAAAAAATTTTACTTTCAAACAATGATATAGTATTTGATAAAAATATAATAGCTGACTTAGTTAATTTTAGTGAGAATCAATCAAGTAGTATTTCGTCTTTGAAGATAATGTATGAACATGATAAAGATAAAATTTGGTATTGTGGTGGCTTTTTCAATTTTAATAAAGGACTGGTCCCTGAGCACTTAGGAATTGGAAAGCCTGATTTCGGACAATACAATCATTTAAAGTATTCAGACTATGCTCCAACTTGTTTTGTTTTATTTGATTCCAAGGTTTTCTCTGAAATTGGTTTGATGGATGAAGAATATTTTGTCTATTTTGACGATACAGACTTTTTTTACAGAGTAAAAAAAAATGGAAACCTCAAGTTGTTAATTAACCAAAAAATTAAAATATTTCACAAAGTAGGAAGTTTAACGTCAACAAGTAATGCAAGAGGAATAAAAAGCAATTTTTTCATCAGTCAAAATATTCAAAATCATTTTTATTTTTTAAAAAAAAATGAGAGACTATATTTTTATCTATTTATACCTTTTTTGTTCATTAGATATAATTTGCGTACTATACTGAGTAATCAATATAAATTTAACTTTAATACTCTATTGTTGGTTAATAAGTCAATCTTTAAAGGGATATTAAAATGAAGATAAAAGTTGCAATAATTGATTCAATAGGCTCACACGGTAGTTCACATCATTACTACTTGTTCGCTCAAGCTAAAGGATTAATTGAAAATAAAGTAGATGTAACTATATTCTCTAATAAGAAAACTTATCTCAGTTCATTAGGAAAAATTAAAGTCGAAAATACCTTTGGGGATATTTTTAAAACTAAAGGAAAATTAGCTAATGCAATATATTTTGTTAGTGGAATATTAAAATCATTTTTTAAAGCAAAATTTAGCTCTCATAATTTTTTCCATCTTCATTTATTTGACTTTAACATTCTTAATTTTTTCGCATGTTTTTTCGCGATTTTCTTTAATGTTAGGCTAATACTAACAATTCATGATATTAATCCATTTTCTAAAAAAACTAATCTATTTCTTAAAAGATGGATTTTATTATTTGCTGATAAAGTAATTGTTCACAATGAATTTTCAAAAAAAGAACTAATTAAATATGTAATAAATCTGAAAAAAATATCAGTTGTTCCCCATGGTAATTATTTAGATTTTATAAAGCCAAAAACAAATAAAATAGTTGCAAAAAAGAAATTTGGCTTGCAAAACAAAAAGGTAATCTTGTTTTTTGGAATGATTAAAGAAGAAAAGGGTTTAGATATATTAATTAAATCTTTTTATGAAGTAAATCAAAATAATAAAGACGTAGTTCTATTAATTGCTGGAAAGACTTACAAAACAGATATTAAAAAGTACACAAAAATAATTGACCAATTAGACTTAGAAAACTCATGTGTCATACACAACAAGTTTATTCCAGAGGATGCATTATGTGATTATTACGGCTGTGCTGATGTGATAGTTTTACCCTACAAAATAATATTTCAAAGCGGTGTACTTATGATGTCATCTAGCTTTAATGTACCTGTCATAGTTTCAGATTTAGAACCATTTTTAGATATTATTGAAAATCAAATAAATGGATTAGTGTTTAAAGTAAATGATGTTAAATCTTTAGCTGAAAAATTAATTTTTTCTGTTAACAGTACTGAAAAGATGAATTCTTATGCAAAAAATAATTTTGAAAAAATAAAAAATCAATATGATTGGACTAAAATTGGTAAGCTTAATAAGGATGTTTATCTTTACTTTAAATAATTTAACATATGATTATTCAAATTCAAAACATATTACAAGAATCTAAAAACACAATAGAAAAAACAATAAAATCTGAGCAAACAACAAAGAATTTGAATGCAGTTGTTGAAATTATTTTCAATGCATTTAGTGCAGGAAACAAAATATTATTGTGTGGTAATGGAGGTAGTGCAGCAGATGCTCAACATATTGCAGCAGAGTTAACAGGAAGATTCTTTAAGGATCGAACCGCTTTATTTGCAGAAGCATTACATGTAAACTCATCATATATGACTGCTGTGGCAAACGACTATGGTTTTGAAAAAACATACTCTAGACTTTTAGAGGCAAAAGGAGACAAAGGTGACGTTTTAATTGCTATATCAACAAGTGGAAATTCTCAAAATATTATAAATGCGGTTCATAAAGCAAAAGAGATTGGTATGAGTACTATTTCTTTTACTGGTCAAAATGATTCTAAAATTAAAGAATTATCTCAGATTTGTCTACAATCCCACTCAACTAACACTCCAAGAATTCAGGAGATTCATATATTGTTTGGTCATATTATTTGTCAATTGGTTGAAGAGAAAATTTTCCCAAATGTTTGATACTCTATTTCTTGATCGTGATGGAGTTATTAATGAAAAATTAGAAAATAGATATGTTACATGTATAAAAGAGTTTGTATTTATTGATGGAGTTTTAGAATCTTTCACAAACATTAATAAATATTTTAAAAGAGTAATAATCATCACCAACCAACAAGGCATAGGAAAAAAAATCATGACAGTTAAACAATTAGAGGATGTGCATAATTATATGGTATCGGAAATTGAAAATTCAGGTGGAAAAATTAATAAGATTTATTTTTGTTCAGATTTAGCTAGTAAAGAAAATAATTGCAGAAAACCGGGTACAAAAATGTTCGAAAAAGCATTAGAAGATTTTCCAAAAATAGATTTAAAAAAATCATTTATGTTTGGTGATTCAGATTCTGATATAGTAGCTGGTGAAAAAATGGGAATAAAATCTGTAAAAATTGACCATAAATTTAATTTGAAATCGGCATTAAAAAAAATAATTAATATTCATTAGATTTTTGATAATCAATAAGCATTTATGTCTTAATTTTGTAAAAAAAAAACAACGGAAAAAAAAGTTAAAATAAAATCCCTTAAGCAATTGCTTTGGATAGGTATCGGCGGAATGGTAATGTTTTTTGCTGGTCTAACTTCTGCTTACATTGTAAGAAAATCTGAAGGAAATTGGCAAGAATTTGAGCTACCAAACTGGTTCTTATATAGTTTTATATTAGTAATTTTTAGTAGTTTATTTGTTATTATTGCTAAAAAGAGATTTCATAAAAGACTTCCATATCAACAATTGATTTTAGTTTCTGTTGTTCTTGGTTTGTTATTTTCTTTGTCACAGTTTTTAGGCTGGAAGGAGCTTGTTCAAAATGGTATTTATTTCACTGGTGAAGGTTCCAACCCCTCTGGCTCTTTTTTATACGTACTAACTCTAGCGCACTTGCTGCATTTAATTGCAGGGCTTATTTCGTTATTAGTTGGATACTTTAATTCAATCTCTAATAAATACACTATTGAGGATCATCTTGGACTTGATTTGATATTTACTTTTTGGCATTTTTTAACAATTTTATGGGTCTATCTGTATTTATTCTTAGTCTTCATTTAAAAAAAATAAAAATTAATAATTATCATAAAGCAAAAAAATTAATTTTGTAATCTATTTATGGCAGAGGCAAATAATACTGATTTTGGGCAAGCATGGAAAGGTGGAGATAAACCATTCGCAGCTAGTTATGGCAAGCTTATGATGTGGTTTTTTCTAGTCACTGATGCGCTGACCTTTTCTGGATTTTTGGCAGCGTATGGATTCAGTCGATTTAAGTATGAGTTATCTTGGCCAGTACCTGATGAAGTGTTTACACATTTCCCTTTTTTTCAAAGGAGAATATCCATTGTTTTTTGTTGCTTTAATGACTTTTATTCTAATCATGAGCTCCGTGACAATGGTTTTGGCAGTTAACTACGGACATAAGATGAAAAAGAAGCAAGTAATCCTATGGCTATCACTTACAATCATTGGTGGTATTACTTTCTTAGGTTCTCAAGCTTGGGAATGGGGGCACTTTATTCATGGTGATAAAGGTGCAATAATTACTGAAGAAAAGGAGATTATACATCTTGTCAATGATGAAAAAGAAATTACATCAGTTTATAAGTTTATGGGAGTAGATTCATATTCCAAAGATCGATTCTCGCAGATGAATTATGAGCAGTTCGTTGAAAAGTTTAAATTACAGAATAAGTATAAATTAAAATCTTCTAATAAAGTTATTTTAGAACACGATGACGCTGTTACCTTACTTGAGAGTAAGGGTAAAGATTTTGTTTTGGGAGCAAATTTGGTAAAGAACGAATATGGTCATGCACTATTTGCAGATTACTTCTTTTTTATCACTGGGTTTCATGGTTTTCATGTTTTTAGTGGTGTAGTATTATTAATCATTCTTTTAATAAATGTGATAGCAAATACCTATGAGAAAAGAGGTCATTATGAAATGGTTGAGAAAATTGGTTTGTATTGGCATTTTGTTGATTTAGTATGGGTTTTTGTTTTTACTTTTTTCTATTTAGTTTAAATTTTAGTTATGTCTTCAAAGTCAAATAATAATTGGTGGATTTGGAAAGTTTTTTGGATACTTTTAGTAGTAACTGCTGTAGAAGTAGTGCTTGGAATTATCAAACCACAATATTTGATTGAAACAAAGTTTTTAGGCACAATCTTGTTGAACCATGTTTTCATAGTCTTGACTATTATTAAAGCTGCATATATTGTAATGATATTTATGCATCTTGGAGATGAAAGACCAGCTTTACAATGGACAATCATACTTCCTGCAATAATTCTCATACCCTACTTACTTTTTATACTGCTCACTGAAGGTGGTTACACCCACTTTATGAGATTCTAATTATGTCCAATAGCAAAAAAAATTATTCACTTACTATAACTGACATAATAACTCTAATAGTTTTAGGTTTGTTTCCGATCTGGAAAATATTTAATATTAATGCTGATTTTCCAGTTTTTGTTTTTGTTCTGCCAGTGGTTATCTACATTGTAGAAGAAATTGTTTTAAATAAAAAAACATTTAAACAAATAATATCTGAAGGCGGAAAAAAGTTTATGGGATTATTATTAATTCTAGTAATTCCTGGATTTATTTATCTTTTTATAAGCAAAGCAGACAATAACTTTATGACACTGTCATTTGTTGGACCAAAAGAGCATGTAATTCCTGATTTTTCTTTTGTTAATCAAAACAATGAGATCATAACAAATGATGACTACAGAGGAAATATTTATGTTGCAAATTTTTTCTTCACGTCATGTCCTACTATATGTCCAATAATGACTTATAATATGAGAATAGTACAGCAAAGGTTGAGTGTTTACCCTAACATAAAGTTTTTATCACATTCAATAGATCCAATAAATGATACTCCCGAAAGACTTTTAGATTACGCTAATGAAATGAGAGCAAATTTAATGAACTGGAATTTTGTAACTGGAGAAAAAGAGTCCATCTACGATATTGCAAAAGAATATTTCGTAAACGCAGTTGAAGATTCACTTGCCCCTGGTGGTTTTTTTCATTCTGAGTATTTTGTGCTTGTTGACAAGGAAGGAAAAATCAGATCTGGAATTGATAAGGAGGGAAATATTGTTGGTGTTTATGATGGAACAAAAGACACTGATATTAAAGATTTAATTAACGATGTAAAGGTCTTGATGGCGGAATACAAAAGACCAAAAAAAGATGAGAAATAAGATATTTTTACTTACCGCTCTTTTTATTTTTTATAATCTAGATTTATTTTCTCAATGTGCAATGTGTAAAGCTGTTGTCGAGTCAAATTTAGATACAGGCTCGCAAATTGGCAGAGGTTTAAATAATGGAATTTTATACCTAATGGCTGTTCCTTACATTGCAATATTATCTTTTGCTATTTTTTGGTACTTTCAAAACAAAAAGTACAAACATTCATAGATTGAAGAACTATATAAATTTACTTCTACTACTAGCTTTCAGTTTTAATTCAATTGCTCAAGAAAATTGGGATTTACAAAAATGTTTGAAACAAGCGAAAGAAAATAATCTTGAAATACTAAAACAAAAACTGTTAATTGACATTGCTAAATCAAATTTAAAGTCATCAAAGTTATCAATGCTACCTGACTTCAATGCTTTTTCAAGTCAAGGATATAATTTCGGTAGAGCAATAGATCCTCTTACCAATGATTTTACAATTGAAAATATTAGTTCAAATAATTTTTCATTAAGATCCTCAGTTGATTTATTTGATGGATTTAATAAAATAAATAAAATAAAAAGAGATAAGAACAGTTTAAAATTTTCTGAACTTGAACTAGAAAGGCTTGTAAATAGAGTCTATATGGACGTAATAGATGCTTATTTACAAATAATATTTTGCAAGGAATTGGTTGTTGTGAGTAAAGAACAACTCAGTATTTCAAAACTACAGTATGAAAAAAGTTTAAAACTATATAAACAAGGGGTATTAGCTAAAGATGCACTATTACAAGTTGAATCACAAGTGCTTTCTGAAAAATTAGCTATGATAAGTTCTGAAAATCAGCTAGAATTAGCTAAATTAAACTTACAACAATTTTTAAAAATAGAACAATCTGAAGATTTTGAGATACAATACATAAAATTGAATATTGATACAAATATTACTTATCCTAAAACCCCTGAAATATATCAACTAGCATTAAATAAATTGCCTGAGGT
>MDTB01068755.1_pt1 | contig 10691 bp, 15 predicted proteins | sample 811161 | NCBI WGS metagenome assembly MDTB01 (sample SAMN05326650, study PRJNA326480) | marine metagenome | isolation source: seawater | place: Mediterranean Sea | collected 2009 | reverse complement strand
CTTATAAGGTTTATCATTTCCCTAATTCAGTAGAGGTAGTTAATTTTCTAAATAGAGGAATATTAATTCCAGCAAAAGTAACAGGCAAGAATACGTTAGAAAGTTGGGATTTAGGAACTATTGAAGGAAATTTTATTAAACATTACCCAGAGGGAGCAAATGTGCAATTACTTCTTCAACCTGAAGATTTAGAGCATGATGATAAAAGTAACTTGAAACTAGAGGTCGTTGATAGAAAGTTTAGAGGAACAAATTTTATTTATACTCTTAGAACACCTAGTAATACTCAAATACCTGTATTTGTTCACTCACACCATATTCATCAGCATGAAGTAAATGAAAAATTTGGAATAAAAAGACCAATTCATATTGATCATATTGTTTGCTTTTAATAAAAAGCATGTGAGAATGAGCAGTAAATCAAAAAATTTTTTTAAAGGTATTAAAGATACAAGTCCGCTAATTATTCCTGTTGTGCCATTCGGAATTATTTTTGGAGTATTAGCAATTGACTTAGGTTTGACCCCACTTATTACAATTGCAATGTCAATTATTATTTTTGGAGGAGCATCTCAAATTATTTTTCTTCAATTATTTTCGGCAGGAGCTTCTTCTCTAGTAATCTTAAGTTCAGTTGGTGCAGTGAATTCAAGACACTTATTATACGGAACTGTTTTGTCAGAACACCTTTCAGAATTGAGTTTAACCTGGAAAATAATAGTCTCGTATTTTTTAGTTGATCAAGCATTTGCAGTTTCAAATAATCATTTTAAAAAAAATAGACATGATAAAAATAAATATTTTCATTTAATAGGTGGAGGATTTAATTGCTGGACTGTTTGGCAAACTACAACAATAATTGGAATTTATCTTGGTTCAATAATTCCAGAAAAACTGGGTTTAACATTTGCAATTCCACTAACATTTTTAGCTTTACTCATTAATGATTTTAGAAAGTTAATTAATGTTATTGTAATTATAGTTTCAGGTACGATTGCAACTTTAGGTTACCAAACAATCCCTTTTAAAGCATATGTTATTATTGCAGCATCAGTGGGTTTGTTAACAGCTTATATTCTGACTAAATTTATAAAAAAAAATTATGAGTAGCTTGGTATTAATAATATACTGTGGGTTAATTACTTTTTTTACAAGGTTTTCAATGATAGCTATTTTAAAAAAAGAGATGTTTAATGATAGAATTAGAGAAGTCTTATCGTATGTGCCATCAGCTATTTTTCCAGCCATTATATTCCCAGCTATTTTTCTAGATAGTTTTGGATCTATACAACTAGAAGATAATCCAAAAATTTTAGCATCTATTATTTCAATGATTATTGGAATTTTAAGTAGGAATATCTTAGCGACAATATTTTCTGGTTTATTTTCATACTGGATGATTATTTTTTATTTTTAAGTAAAATTTTAAATAAAATAAATTGTATTTTATATTTCTCGATATATAACATTCGCTAATGACAATAAAATCATCTCAAATATTAGTTCAAGAAGCTTTAAAAGAAATAAAAACAATTAATACTGATGAAGCATATGAGTTATCAAAAAATGATAATTGTAATTTGATTGATATTAGAGATATTAGAGAATTAGATAAGCAGGGAAGAATCGAAAATTCTCATCATATTCCAAGAGGAATGTTAGAATTTTGGCTAGATCCTGATAGTATTTACTTTAAAGAGGGTAAATTAGATCATAATAAAGAAATGGTTTTATTTTGTGCAGGTGGATTAAGATCAGCACTTGCAGCCAAATCGTTAAAAGATATGGGTTTTAAAAAAGTTTCACACATTGATGGGGGTTTTGGATCTTTAAAAAAAAGTAAGTTTAAAATTGTGTAATTTTATTAAAAGCCTCAGAAAATTCATTTAAATTAATATCAATACTTAAAGATTGTTGATTTTCTAAAGTATACTCTAATTTAAGTGCTTTACTTTTTTTAAATAATTCTAATTCTTTTTCTTTTATAATTATATTTGTAAAGCAACCATTTTGTTTACAGTAGTTGAATCCAAAGGCTTTTTCATTCAACTTTTTATTATCAAAACTTATACCTACTCCTTTTGGTATTAATGTCCCAAGTGGGCTTATTATGGTAAGAAATACATCTTTTGTATTTTCATTAGTTCGAAGAAGTATTGTAACTAATCTTTTTTTCAGTTTTTCGTCTAAAAACATTGCTCGCTCTAACAAACAATGTTTTTTAATATTATTATCTTTTTCAAAACACTTATTTTTCCATTCCCCAGCAAATATTTTTAAATTTTGTTTATCATTTGTCTCAGCGTAAATTGACATTGAATATAGGCTAAAAAAAAAGACAGAAAAAAACATATTAAAATAGAACGTTTTGTCATATATTTTTTATCTATCAAATCTAGTAAAGATTCAACTTAATATTTGAAGCTTTAAATTATTTTGAATAAAATTTTGTTTATTTTATATGATTTTTCATACGTAAAACACTATGATAATATAAAGATAATTTTAAATTTCATTTTTACAAGATAGTTAAAGCATTACGAAAATGAAAAGGTAAATGGTTAAAAGGAAAATATCATTTATATAAGTAAGTGATTATGAAAGCAGATTCATTTTATTGGTCCTGTAAACATACGTGGAAAAGAAGTGCAAAAAACACTGCTTGGTGTGTATTAGGATGTGCAATTGGAGATTTTGGAACAATATTATTTTTTCAATTAACTCAAATTCCTTTACCAGTTTTGTGGATAATGATTTTAGCAATAATAAATGGCTTAATTACAAGTATTTTTTTAGAAACAATAATTTTGATGATACAAAAAATAAACTTTGTTAACGCATCGAAGACCGCTTTAGGCATGAGTTTTATCTCAATGATTAGTATGGAGATAATGATGAACCTTACTGACTTTGTTTTAACTGGCGGCGCTATGCTTACTTGGTGGGTAATACCGATTATGCTAATAGTAGGTTTTTTAACTCCTTGGCCTTACAATTATTGGAAATTAAAGAAACATGGCATCAACTGTCATTAAAAATTGGGACAACAATACATGGCTGTCGTCTAAGGATTATATAAAAAAATTTAATTCATTTTTAGTCAAGAACATTAAATTAGATTCTAAATCTAAAATTTTGGATGTTGGATGTGGTCGTGGAAAAATTTTAGGCAGTTTAAGATCTAAACTAAAACTTAAAAACAAACCTTTAGGTATTGATTTAATTAGTCACAAAGATAAAGATAAAAGAATTACATTTAAAAAGATTAATGCATTGAATTTTTTTTTAACTAATAAAAAAAAATTTGATTTAATATTAATCAAACAAACAATTCATTTACTTAAATTTAACGAAGTTAAAAAATTTTTAAATTTATCAAAAAAAAACTTAACTTCTAAAGGAAAAATATTTATTTTTTCATTGGATATCAATAAAAATGAAATACCTACTTTTAAGCTAATGAAAAACAAATTAACTAAATCTCTTACACGAGATCAAAAGATATTCAATTTAATTATTAAATCAAGCACCAAGACAACTAAAAAAAAATTTATTTACAAAGTAAAAATTAAAAAAAAAAAATACTTAGATATGATACAAAATAAATATATATCTACTTTATTAACTCTAACAAAAAAAGAGTTATCCAAAGGCTTGGAGGAGATAAATCTTAAATACAAAAAAAAAATAGAATTTAAAGATAAATTAATTTGTCTAATCTTATAAAATTCTTTTAAGTAAATTTTCCTTAAATAATAGTTTGTGAATAATTACTGCAGATATATGTAATAGAATTAAAGCTATAAGAGTATAATTCCCAATAATGTGAATCTCATAAAAAAGTTCAGCTATATCAAAGTTATTTTTTATTTCTAAATCAAAAAAAAATAAGTCAAGTATTTCTCCATTAAATAATTTTTTTAAAGCGCCAGAAATAGTGATCACTAAAATTGATAAATATAAAAGTATATGATTCAATTTTGCTATAACTCGTTGTCCAGTAAAAATACTTTTTCCTAAAGCTGGCGTAGGATTAAAAAGTTTATAAATTAACCTTAATATTGTTAAATAAAAAATACCTAAACCAATAGTTACATGAACATTTTCAATAAAAAGTCGTTTATCACTAAAATCTAGATCAACTAGATAAAAACCTAGTGGTATTTGAGCAAACAGAACTGCAGCACTTAACCAATGAAATATTTTGGAAATGAGTCCATATTCTGTTAAATTATTTTTTAATTTCATATAACATTCAAGTACAACATAAATCAAATTTACTTATATTTTGTGTCATAATTAAATTGCTTAAAGTGGATCAATTTGACTACTTTGAACTTTATTTTAATAATTATATCGTAAGATAATTTATGCTTAAAAAGAATAATCTAATCAAACTAACTATTATAACAATATTCTCAATACCTTTCTTTTATATCATTAATTTTGTCACAGAAACAAAAGATGCTGTGGCTAATATTAATAACAAACAGATTGTTGAAGTTTTTAAAACCCCATCTTGTGGATGCTGTAATGGTTATGTTTCGTTTTTAGAAAAAGAAAGTTTCAAAGTAAAACAAACAGATATGAGAAGTCTTCATTCAATTAAACAAAAATATAATATCCCATTAGAAATGCAGTCTTGTCATACCACAATTATGGACAAATACTTTATCGAGGGTCATGTTCCGCTAGAAGCTATAAATAAATTATTGAAAGAGAAACCTAATATTGATGGAATAGCACTGCCAGGAATGCCTATTGGTACACCAGGTATGCCAGGTGATAAAGATGAACCTTATGTTATTTATCAACTTGCCGATGGGAAATTTTCAGTATTCATGACAATATAAAACTTATGATGAAAAAAATAAAGATTTTAAAAACAATAATAATTATTTTTTCCTTAAGCCTCACTTTTTCTGCTAACGCTAAAACTGTAGAAGAAATTATTAAAGGAAGAAAAGCATTATTTAGTAAAAACTACAGCACTGCTAAAAGAGTGCAAGCAGTTGCATCTAAAGGAGATTTTGAAAAAGCAAAAAACCTTATGATAGAAATGAGTGAAAATTATAAAAATTTGTTGGAATTATTTCCTGAAAATTCAAAAGAAGGTTTTAAAACTGAAGCATTACCTGCTATCTGGGAAAATAAAGATGAATTTAATAATTTAATGACAAAATCATCTAATGACATGATTGAATTGACTAAAATTATTGAAACTTCAGATGATATAAAAGGTACTCTAAGAAAAATGATGTGGGCTAATTGTAAAGCTTGTCACAGTAAGTTCAGAGCACCTCATTAAATTTAAAATTGATTTAGTAAAAAATATATATAAACTTTATTTATGAAATATATAACTGGTTTAACAAATTTAATTGTAAGTTTAGTTATCTCTACAATTATAATTTATGCAATTAATATCATTGCTGGTTTTGCTGGAGCTGATTACTCATTTTCTAACGGAGAGGTATTTGTAATATGGATTTTGATGGCAATTTTAGTTAATAATTGTTTTAAAAAGTAATATTTTAGATTTCTCTTTAATTACCTAAAATAAAAGTATAAAAACATTCTTAAGGGGTGTCCTAATAGACTGAGAATATACCCTCATAACCTGTCCGGTAATTCAGAAAGGGAAAATAATGGATAAATCATTTTTAATAAGTCAATCTACATCATTAATATTACTAATTTTAATTAGCTTAGTATTTACTATCTTAGGACTTTATCATTCTAAAAAATTTAAGGGTATTAATAATTATTTAACAGCAAATAGAAATATTCACTTTTTTTCATTAACAACAAGTTTTGTAGCATCAGCATTGGGTGCTTGGGTTTTATTTGGTCCTGCAGCGGCAGCTACTTGGGGTGGTATTGGAGCAGTAATTGGTTATTCATTAGGAACAGCTTTTCCTATGATTTTTTTAATTTATTTAGGTAAAAAAATTAGAAATGAATTTCCCAAAGGATCATCTTTAATTGAATTTATGAGAAAAAAATTTGGAAAAAGTTTGTTTAAACTTATTCTATTAATGACAATATTTTATATGTTTATATTTCTGTGTGCAGAGACTACAGCAGTTGCTGTTTTGATAAATTATATGTCTGGAACTGAACTTTGGATTACAGCATTAATTGTACTTGTATCAACTTTGTCTTATACTTTATATGGAGGTTTAAGAGCTTCAATATTCACTGATAATATACAATTAATTGTTATTGGAGTTCTTTTGTTAATTTCTGTATCATATATTATCTCTTTTACAGGAAATGAATTTTCCTTATCTTTTGTTAAGAATAATAATCCTCAACTTTTGAGCTTTTCATATATTCCAAATTATACAGCAGGATTAACTTTTTTTATTGCAGTTGCTGCAACAAATTTATTTCATCAAGGAAACTGGCAGAGAGTTTATGCTGCAAAAAATTATGATACTTTAAAAAAAAGTTTAGTTTTTTCATTTTTAATTATTGTGCCTATAGTTTTCTTCATGGGCTTTACAGGAATGGTTTCATTTTCAATCGATTCAAGTAATAGGCCCGACCTCGGATTTTTTTCATTATTGCTAAAAGAGCAAACAGAATTTTTATCTTTAGTAATAATTACTCTTGGATTAGCTTTGACTATTTCAACTTTGGATACTTTAATAAACGCAATTTCAAGTTTATTTGTTATAGACGGTAAAGCAGCGTTAAATTTAAATAAAAAAACTGACTATCTTAAATTATCAAAATATTTTATTATTTTTTTATCATTGATTGCGTTTATTGTTGCTTCAAAAGGATTTGATATATTGTACTTATTTTTACTGGCTGACTTATTTTGTTGCGCTTTTGTTTTCACAGTATTTTATAGTTTTTATAATAAGGGCGTTAAAGAAAAAACTGCATATCTATCTATATTGTTTGGGTTAATTAGTGGTTTTTTAATATTTCCATTTCCAGACTTTTCAAAAAGTTTATTAGTAGGGATTTTAATACCAAAAGAAATATTTAATCCTTTTATTATTCAGTCATTATTGTTTTTATCTTTTGTGGTAGCTACTTTTTTACCTGCAATAATTTTGAAAATAAAAAAATAATGAATTTTTAGATTGAAGATTTTATAGCTTCGTAAATTAATTCTTTAGTCGTTTCCCCGACACTTCTATAAACTTCTTTGTTATCTTTAAAAATTAAGAGAGTAGTTTGATACTGTACGTTTAACAAATCGGCAATTTCTCTATTTGTTACCTCAAAAGAAAAATATTCAATATTATCGAATTTAATATCTGATAATTCCCCATCGTTTTTGGCTTTATTTAAAATTTTCATTTGACCAGCACAAGATGTACAATATTTAATCCAAGAGCTTACTACTACGACTTTACCTTCAGATTGAGCTTTATCAAAAAATACTTTGTTAAAAGTTGTTTTTTTTTCCATTGCATTTGCACTAAAGGCAAAAATACAAACAATAAATATTAAAATTTTTTTCATTTAAAATTCTTATACAATAAGTTAAAATTTATTGTAATCGATCAAATTGTCTCTATATAAATGAAGTTTAATTTATGTCTAATGATCAAATAATTATAAATAATCTATCAAAAGTCTACGATAATGGTTTTAATGCATTAAAGAAAGTTAACTTAAGCATTAAAAAAGGTGAAATCTTTGCGATGCTTGGTCCCAATGGAGCTGGAAAAACTTCTTTAATAAGTATTATTTGCGGGATTGTGACTCCAACTTCCGGAAAGATAACTGTAGATGATTTTGATATAATTGATGATTATAGAGAAACACGTTCAAGAATTGGTCTAGTTCCGCAAGAGCTTACATTGGAACAATTTGAAACAGTTTTCAATAATGTTTCATATTCTCGAGGGCTCTATGGAAAAAAACCTGATCCAACGCACATAAAAAAAATTTTAAAACAATTGAGTTTGTGGGATAAAAAAGATCTTAGTCTTCGTCAGTTATCTGGAGGCATGAAACGAAGAGTCTTAATTGCAAAAGCCTTATCTCATGAACCAAAAATATTATTCTTAGATGAGCCTACAGCTGGAGTGGATGTTGAGTTAAGACAAGATATGTGGAAAATCGTTGAGTCATTAAGAAAAACAGGTGTTACTATAATTTTAACAACTCATTACATAGAGGAAGCAGAGGCAATAGCTGATAGAGTTGGAGTTATTAATCAAGGAGAAATTATAGTTGTAGATAAAACAGAGGAGCTATTAAAAAAAATGGGTCATAAGAAATTGACCGTTGAATTAAAAGAGGAGATTAAAGAAATCCCTAAATCATTGGAGAAGTATAATTTAGTATTAGGAAATAATAAAATGTCAGTTGATTATAATTACAATGTACAGACAAAACAGACAGGAATTACAAATTTATTACAGGATTTAAAAGATGCTGGGATTAAACTTAAAGATTTAAAGACTGAACAAAGTACATTGGAAAAAATATTTGTTAATTTGGTAAGGGAAAACAATGAAGTTTAATTATCAAGCTTTTAAAGCAATCTATTTTCATGAAATGGATAGATTTAAAAGAACATTAGGACAATCTTTGTTATCACCTGTGCTATCTACTTCTTTGTATTTCATTGTTTTTGGTTCTGTGATTGGTGGATATGTTGAGAATATTGATGGTATAAGTTATGGATCTTATATTGTTCCAGGTTTACTAATGTTAACTTTATTAACTCAATCAGTAAGCAACACTTCTTTTGGAATTTTTTTTCCAAAATTTAATGGAACAATTTATGAAATTTTAGCTGCACCTATCTCTACGTTTGAAACAGTTTTAGCTTTTGTAGGTGCAGGAGCTACTAAAACTTTAATAGTTGGGGTTGTGATTTTTATAACTTCAACTTTTTTTGTAGAGGTATATGTAGAAAAACCAATTTTAATGATTTTATTGTTAATATTAGTTGCGTTTACATTTGCATTGTTTGGTTTTTTAATTGGACTAATGAGCTCTAATTTTGAGCAGCTATCTGTTATTCCTACTTTAGTTATTACTCCATTAGTTTTTTTAGGTGGGAGCTTATACTCTTTAGACATGCTGCCTCCCTTTTGGCAAACGATAACTTATTTTAATCCAGTAGTTTATCTTGTAAATGGTCTGAGATATTCTTTTTATGGAGTTTCTGATTTTAATATTTGGATTAGTGTCAGTTCAATGATTTTATTTTTGTTAATTTGTATAACTGCCGTTTCAATAATACTTAAAAGAGGTTATAATATTAAATCTTAAGAAGACGCTATTTTTTTTTTAGGATCATAAAAAGGTTTTTCAACTATTATACACTCAAATTTATCATCACTAGTTTTAACTTTAAATTTATTTCCTATCTCAGAATGTTGAGTTAATATCATAGCAAGTGCTATATTCTTTTTCAATCTTGGTGAGTAAACGGCAGAAGTTACTTTTCCAATTTTTTTATTATTAGTTTCGATTGACCAAAAACTTGTATTTGGCCCTTTTAATGGGTCACAATCTAATTCTAATCCAACTTGTTTTCTTTTGACTCCATCTTTTTTAATTTTTTTAAGTGCTTCTTTACCAATAAAATTAATTTTACTATCCAAATTAACTAATCTGTCTAAACCTAATTCAAAAGGGTTTGTATTAATATCTGCATCCGCATGATACGAGAGCATTCCACCTTCAATTCTTCTTATTGACGATGTATGACCTGGTTGAAGACCATGCTCTTTACCTGCTGCCATAATTATTTCATAAAGCTTATTACCCTTGGAGCCATCTCTAAGGAATAATTCATATCCAAATTCACTAGACCAGCCAGTTCTTGAAACCACTAATGGAATTCCATCTAACTCACATTCTTTGAACCAATAATATTTAAGATTTTTAATATCTTTACCAAATAATTTAACCATTATTGCAGCAGAAGTAGGTCCTTGTAATTGTAGTGGAGATACATCAGGTTCTGTAATTTTGACATTTAATCCTGAGTTTACTGCTACGCCTTGAGCCCACAATAAAACGTCACTATCCGCAAGAGATAACCAAAAATGGTTTTCAGCTAATCTTAACAACACAGGATCATTAATTATGCCACCTTTATCATTAACAATTAAAACATATTTACATTGACCAATTGACAGTTTTGTTAGGTCCCTTGGAGTTAGTAATTGAATGAATTTAAATGAATCAGGACCAGTAATTTCTACTTGTCTTTCAACAGCAACATCACAAAGAATAGATTTTTTTATTAAGTGCCAAAAATTTTGTTCAGGACTTCCAAAATCCCTAGGAATATACATGTGATTATATACTGAAAAACCTGTTGCTCCCCATTTAACTGTCGAGTCAAAGTATGGAGATTTTCTTATCTGGGTACCAAAACCAAAATTTTTATTTACCATATTGGCTCATAACATACACATAAAAGATTACAAAGAAATAAACTTACCGGCTCTTCCAAGCTAGTCAATTTATCATGTTATAAGAGGATAGTTTATTAAAATTGTTCAGATTCAGTTGAGCCGTCCATTGCTGTGGTTGAACTCTTCCCGCTACTGATAGTATTAGAAACAGCATCAAAATAAGAAGTACCAACTTCCCTTTGATGTTTTACACTTGTATAGCCATCTTTTTCACGAGCAAATTCTTGTTCTTGAATTTTTGAATAAGCAGACATGCCTTCTTTTTTATATTTTTCTGCAAGT
>MDTB01073685.1_pt1 | contig 10692 bp, 11 predicted proteins | sample 811161 | NCBI WGS metagenome assembly MDTB01 (sample SAMN05326650, study PRJNA326480) | marine metagenome | isolation source: seawater | place: Mediterranean Sea | collected 2009 | reverse complement strand
TTTTTTAGTTTTTTTAACTTTTCTTTTTTTAGTTTTTTTAACTTTTCTTTTTTTAGTTTTTTTAACTTTTCTTTTTTTAGTTTTTTTAACTTTTCTTTTTTTAGTTTTTTTCTTTTTTCCCATAAATATCCTATTTAAATATTACCCATCTTAGTAATTATTTTCCAGCTTTTAGTATCAATAGGCATTACACTTAATCTACTTTGTCGAATAAGCCCTAAATGGCTCAATTTTTTCTCTTTTTTAATGTTATCAAGAGTAATTGTTCTTTTAAATTTTGATTTAAACTTTACTTGAACTGCTACAAATCGGTTTTTTTTATCTGTTTTATCTAAGAAAGCATTCTTAATTACTTCTACAATTCCTACTATTTCCTTACCAATATTTGAATGGTAAAAAAAACATAAGTCTCCTTTTTTCATCTTTTTTAGATTATTTGCAGCCTGATAATTTCTTACACCATCCCATGCCACACCTTTTTTACCTTCTTTTATTTGTTGGTCAATAGACCATACATTGGGCTCAGACTTCATTAACCAATAGGATTTGACCATGTTTTATTTTTTAAAACCAATAAAATAATTCATCCCAAGTCCTGAATAACCTTTAAATAAATATTTAGTATTAAATATAAATTTTTCTAATTTTATTACTTCTCTGTTATTCAAAATTTTTAACAAAGTATTTATTTCTGAAAAATAAATATGCATTTTAGAAACATGTGGAATTTCTTTTTTATTTTTTTTAATTATATTATTGATATTTTTTTTTAATTTTGTAATTTTAGAAGAAATTGTTTTTGTATTCCTATAAGAAATATCGTTGAAACTTTTTGAAATTTCTAATAATTCATCAGAAAATGTTTCAAATTTTTTATTTTTTTTAGATTGGTTTCTTGAGCCCCAAATAAGGTTGGTAAAATTTAATGACTCATTTTTAGGATAGTTTTCTTTATCATTTTTCCATTCCATTTCCTCATCGTCAATAGAATTTATTTTTGGAAAAGAAGAATAAAAACTAATCTTATTTTTTTTAAAAATTTCCATTAAACTATTTAATGAATATGAATCTATTTTATGATTAATATAGGTATCAAAAATAATTGCCTTTATTGATCTTCCAGAAATTTTAGAGGCTCTCATTAAGTGTTTTTTAAAATATTTTTTTGCATTTTTAACAATTTCTTTTTCATTCTTTGAAATTTTATATAATAAATATCTTTGAAGATTTCTTTGTAAAAACCCTGTTACGATAGAAGCTCCTAATATTAAGACTCCTCCACTCTTTAAGTTCTCTGCCATTAGCTTTATTCCTAATTCTTTTTTGCTGGTGTGATGTAGCACACCATTACAATGTACAATATCATATAAAACTCTTCTTTTATCTAAGGTAAATTTTCCTTTGAAATTAAAAAGATCTATATTTTTAAAATTATTTTGAGAGTTTTGTCTTCCGAACTTTTCAAATATTTCTTTTGATTTTTTAAAAGAATGAGAGTCATATTCTATCAAAGTGCAATCAGATCCCCATAAATTATAAATTACAGAATACAATCCAGTTCCAGAACCCAGATCAAGTAATTTTTTATTTTTAAATAATTCAATAGGAAAATTTAATTTATTATGAAACAAATTTTTCCTTTGTTTTTCTAATTCAACTATATTTTTTTTTTCTATCTTTTCAAAATAAGTTGAAGGATTAACCCGTTTGTAAGTTTTATTGAGTTTTTTTAGAGTTATATTCATAATCACCTTTAAATCTAAAAATACAAGCCAATCTTATTTTAGAAGATCTATTTTTATTTGTTTTGTGAATTACATTTTCATGAAAGAGAACAAAGTCTTTTTTGTTCATATTAATAAAAGTCTCTTTATATTTTTTTTTAAACTCGTTAATTTTAGTAGGAATAAAACTATTAACTGCCTTTTTATGTTTTTGAAAATTATTTACTGATTTTATATATCCTTCGGCATTACTTCCGGATAATACACTCATAGTACCATTTTTTTTGTTACATTGAGACAACAAAGGAAATTGAAAATGTATAGTTTTTGTATTTGGATAATAAGGTTTTTCTTGATGCCATTTATACGCTGTTCTATTTGAATTATTAAGACCAATCGCCATTCCAGTATTAATTAATTTAAAGTTCTTTTTAAAAATATTTTTAGCTTTCTTTTGAAAAAATTTAGATAAACTTAAAAATTCTTTACTCGAAGTAAATTTCTTTAATGCAGAGTATAATTCATCAAATTTATCCTCTTTTTCAAAATCTAATATTATTTTAGAATAATTTTTTTTGTTTACTTTTATCTTTAAAGTTTTTGAATAAGTTGAAAAAAAATTTTTTTCTATCTTTTTTAAATTAATACTTGGAATATTGTTTCTAATTATGAGGTGACCATTAGAATGAAATTTATTGTAGTTTTGTTTCATAGTATTTTTTTTAATGATTTTAAAAGTTTTTACAATTAAATAATAACATCTTTAAAATTTTACACCAGCTCCTTTTAAAAAAGGAGCAGAAGCATCCAAAGGCCATCTTGCTTTTAAAGGAAATTTAAAATCGTTAGTTAATTTCATTTTATAACGCTCAATACCTGCCCATGCAATCATTGCTGCATTATCACTACATAAATTAATAGGAGGAAAAATAGCTGTAAAATTTTGTTCTTTCGAAAGTTTAATTAAATTTTTTCTTATTGATTCATTTGAAGCCACACCACCAGCAATAACAAATGTATTTTCCGAGCTATCTTTTTTAAATTCATTCATTGCAACTTTTGTTTTTTCATACAGAATATCATTGATAGTTTTTTGAAAAGAAGCTGCTAAATGATATTTTTCTTTATAATTTTTAAAATTTTTAGAAACATGAAGTACAGCTGTTTTTAATCCTGCAAAAGATAAATTACATCCACCTCTTTTTAAAATAGGTTTAGGTAATTTAAAATAATTTTTATCTCCTTTTTTTGCCCACTGTTCCAATTTTGGTCCTCCTGGAAATTCAATTCCTATAAGTTTTGCAGTTTTATCAAAGGCCTCACCTAAGGCATCGTCTATAGTTGTGCCCAATCTTTTATAATTATTTATTCCAGAAACCTTAAGAAACTGAGTATGCCCTCCAGATATAAGTAATAGCAAATATGGAAAATTTATTTTTTTATTTATTCTGGGACTTAAAGCATGGCCTTCTAAGTGGTTTACAGCAACAAATGGCTTATTTAAAGAAGCTGCAATAGCTTTTCCAATATTTAAACCAACTGTAAGACAAACTACTAATCCTGGTCCAGCTGTTGCAGCGATTCCATCTAAGCTATTTATGTCAATGTTGCCTTTATGAATTGCTTTTTTAATTATAAATTCTATTTTTTCAATATGTGCTCTAGCTGCTAATTCAGGAACAACACCACCAAACTTTTTATGAACATTAACCTGACTGGAAACAATGTTTGATATTATTTCTTTTGCCCCATTTCTTTTTTCTTTAACTATTGCTGCGGCAGTTTCGTCACAACTAGTTTCTATACCTAAAAAAGTAAGCTCTTTTCTCATAATTGATTATCTATTTTTCGTTATAAAAAAATAATATAACATAACTATCTAAATTATGTTTAAAAATAAAAAAATAAAAATTGGTTCAAGAGGAAGTAAATTATCATTAGCATATTCTAATCATGTTAAAAATTTTTTATTAAATTCTGAACCTAATTTAAATAAAGACTCAATTGAAATAAAAATTATCAAAACCTCAGGAGATATATTTCAAAATAAACAAATTTCTCAAATTGGAGGAAAGGGAGTTTTTTCTAAAGAGATTGAAGAACAATTGTTAAATTCAAAAATTGATTTAGCTGTTCATTCTTTAAAAGATTTACCCTCTAAAATGACTAAAGATTTATGTGTAAATTCTATTGTTAAAAGAAATGACCCTAGAGATGCTTTTGTGAGCTACTCTAGCGAATCTTTTTTTAAATTAAAACCTAATTCAAAGGTTGGAACAAGTTCATTTAGAAGAGCAGCTCAACTAAAAACTCTTAGACAAGATATTAATATTATTCCAATTAGAGGAAATATAGATACAAGAATTAATAAATTAAAGAATAAAGAGTTTGACGCAATAGTTTTAGCTGTTGCAGGCCTCCAGGTTTTGAATATTAAAAATGAAGCTAAAGAAATTTTTTCAATAGATCAAATGTTGCCAGCGGTAGGTCAAGGTGCAATTGCAATACAGACAAGAAAAAATAATTTTAAAATTTTAGACTTGATTAAAAAAATTAATCATGAAGAAACTTTTATTTGTGTTAATGCAGAAAGGGCTTTGTTGGAGGCAATAGGGGGTGATTGTGATACTGCAGTAGGGGCTATAGGAACTATAAAAAAAAATAAAATTTTTTTAAGAAGTGAATTATTTTCTAACGATGGAAGTGAAAAATTTATTGCAGAAGGTTCAGGAAATTTTAATGAAGCTCAAGAGATTGGATATAGAGTAGGAAAAGATTTATTAAAAAAAGCTGGTTCAAAATTTAAAGTAATAGGAAGTTAGTTTGCATATAATCTTAACAAGAACTGAAGAAGATTCGTTAAACTTGGCCGAAACACTAAATATGCAAGGTCATTTGGTAACACAAATTCCTGTAATAAAAATTAAAAAATTAGAATTTAAAAAAATAGACTTTGAAAAATATAAAAAAATAATTTTCACTAGTTCAAATGCAATAAAATTTTTAGATATTAAGAAAATTAACTTTAAAGTTCAATGTTATTGTGTTGGTAGAGCAACAGAGCTTGCTGCTAAACGCGCAGGATTTACTAATATATATTCTTCAGAGGGAACTGTAGATTCTTTAATTGAATTAATAATTAGAACATCAGAAAATAAATTAGAAAAAATGCTTTATTTAAGTAGTGAATTTGTTTCTAGGGATCTTGATGGAGATTTAAAAAATGCAGGATTTTTAGTAGATAGAATTAAGAATTATACCACTCTACCAGTAGAAAAAATTGATCCAAAAAAAATAGATTTACTTAAAAAAAATATACCAGATGCCATTTTTGTTTATTCTTCACAAAGTGCTAAAAATTTATTTAATTTAATTAATAAATATTCACTTTTAAACATAGTGACTCATTCCAATCTTATGTGTATAAGCGAAAAGACATTATTAGAGTTAAAAAAAATTAAATGGAAAAAAAAATTTCTTTTTAATCCTGGAGAAGAAGAACTTTTGTTGGACAAAATTTAAATATGGAAATATTCAATAATTTTAAATCATTATTTTTTTCAGTATGGGATAGAGGTATCCTTGGTGTAGATATATTTCAAATTTTAGTTGGCATAGGAATTTTTCTTATCTTTTTGATTTTTAGAGGAATAATTAGCAAAATAATTATTAAAAGACTTCAAGATTTAGCAAAAAAAACTACTAATAAACTTGATGATACTTTTGTTTTTGCAATGGAAGGTCCAGCTAGATTTTTACCAATCGTTCTAGGATTTTTTATTGCTAGTTATTACATGTCATTTTCAGATGATAGCAGAGTTATTATCGATACAATTAACAGAACTTTAATAACTATTTTTATTTTTTGGGTTATGCACCAAATTATAGAACCCATTTCATATATATTGAGCGGTTTAGATAAAGTTCTTACAAGAGAGTTAATTGGATGGATTATAAAATCTCTTAAAATATTAATTTTTATATTAGGTTTGGCAGCAGTACTTGAACTTTGGGGAATAAAAATTGGTCCAATTATTGCTGGACTTGGTTTGTTCGGTGTTGCAGTTGCTTTGGGAGCTCAGGATTTATTTAAAAATTTAATTTCTGGAATTTTAGTTTTAGTTGAAAAAAGATTTAAAATTGGAGATTGGATTTTGGTGGAAGGTATAATCGAAGGAATAGTTGAAAGAATTGGTTTTAGATCTACAGTTATAAGAAAATTCGATAAATCTCTTGCAATAATTCCTAATTTTCAATTTGCAGAAAATGCTGTTATTAATGTTAGCCAAACAACTAATTGGTTGATTAGCTGGATTATTACACTTCAATATGACACGACAATTGAGCAACTTAAAACAATAAGAAATCAAATTGAAGATCATATTACTAAAAGTGATGATTATAATACTGATATTGGTATAGCAGTCAGAGTGGATAAATTTTCAGACAGTTCGATTGATATGTATGTTCGTTGTTTTACTAAAACTGATAGTTGGAATGAATGGTTATCTGTAAAAGAAAAATTAGCAATTGAAATTAAACAAATTGTTGAAAAAAATGGTGCTTCTTTTGCATTTCCTAGTCAATCAATTTATGTTGAGAAAAAATGAAATCTTTATTATTTTTAATTGATAACATAGTTAGTATTTATGTGTGGGTTTTAATTATAAATGCAATTCTTAGCTGGTTAGTAGCTTTTAACGTAATTAATATTCAAAATCGATTTGTTTATTCTATACTTGATGTAACTTATAAACTGACCGATCCTATTTTAAATAAAATAAGAAATTTCTTGCCTAATCTTGGTCCAGTAGATATATCCCCACTTGTATTAATTTTATTATTAATGTTTTTAAGAAATTTAATTTTTGAAATTTTTGCACCCAATTTATTTTAATATGATTATAGATGGAAAAAAAATAGCATCAGAACTTCGAGAAGAGTTAAAACAAGAAGTTTTAAAATTAAGAGAAAAATATAATAAAGTACCAGGGTTAACTGTAATCTTAATTGGTGATATGGCACCAAGTCAAATTTATGTCCGTAATAAAGAGAAATCAGCTATTGAAGTAGGTTTAAAATCTGAGGTATTGAGATACAAAGAAACAATTGATGAAAAAATAATCTTAGACAAAATTAAAGAATTAAATAAAGATGATGATGTTTCTGGAATTCTAGTTCAATTACCACTACCAAAACATATCAATAAACAAAAAGTAATTGAAACTATTTTGCCCTCAAAAGATGTTGATGGTTTTCATCCTATGAATGTTGGAAATCTTTCGTCAGGTTATGAAAGTTCTATTCCTTGTACTCCATTAGGATGTTATTTATTAATAAAGAAAATTGAACCTAATTTAAATGGAAAAAAAGCTGTCATAGTTGGAAGATCAAATTTAAATGGTAAACCAATGACACAACTACTCTTAAAAGAAAATTGCACAGTAACAATTACTCACTCAAAAACTAAAAATTTAAAAGCGGAATGCTTAGAAGCAGACATTATTGTTGCTGCTGTAGGTATTCCTGAACTCGTTAAAGGTGATTGGGTTAAAAAGGATGCAATTATAATTGATGTGGGCATTAATAAAACGAACAAAGGTATAGTGGGTGATGTTGCTTTTAAAGAAGTTTCAAAAGTAGCTAAAGCTTTAACACCTGTTCCAGGTGGAGTAGGCCCAATGACAATTGCTTGTTTATTAAAAAATACTGTAGAGTGTTTTAAGAGATCTCAAAAATAATTAATTTTTTTCCATTAACCATAAGCCATCTTCACTTAAAAAAAATATTTTTCCACTAGAAGGATGAACCTGAATATCTCTTATCCTTCCAATTTTATTTTTAAAAATAATTTTTTCTTTTATGTTCGATAAATCTTCAAATATTAATTTTCTCAACGATTTATCTTTGAGCGAAGTGACTAAGGCATCTCCATTCCATTCTTTAAACTCTTTTCCTTTATAAATTGTGATTGCGCTTACAGCGATAGAGGGAACCCAGTAACGAATAGCTTTTGTAAAACCTGGTTTCCATTTAGGACCAATTTTAGTTCCTGAATAATTTTTTCCACCCCATCCTAATATTTTCCATCCATAATTTTCACCTTTCTTAGCTTGACCAAACCAATCACCACCTTTAGCTCCATGATTGCTCAAATAAATTTTTCCATCATATGGAGATAAAGTAAGACCTTGTGGGTTTCTTATTCCTATTTGATAGATTTCTGGCAGCCAGTTTTTTTTATCTATAAATTTTGGGTTATCTTTTGGAATACTTCCATCTATATGAATTCTAATGATACTTCCAGGGTGTTTATTTGGATCTTGGGCAATCATACCTTGCCCTCTTTCACCAATTGAGGCAAAAAGATAATTATCTTTGATAGCTAATCTTGAGCCAAAATGATAGCCACTGTCTATTGGAGGATTTGCTTGAAAAATATTTTTAAAGTTTAATTTTTTTTTATTTAATTTAGCCCTAGCAATAGATGTGCTAGTTCTCCAATCTCCCCTATCTTCTGAATATGAAATCCAAAGAAAATTATCTTTATATAAAATATCTAATAATCCACCTTGACCTATATTTAAAAAATTAATGTTATGATCAACTTCTGAGATTGCTTTAGAAGTGATATTGATTATTTTTATTTTTCCACCTTTTTCAGTTATTATTATCTGGTCATTATTAATAAACGAAGAACCCCAGGGCTCATTAAGATTTGTTATTTTTGTAAATTTATAATCTTCAGAAAAAGATTTTGATGTAAACAAAATAAAAAAAACTATAAATAAAAAGTAATTTTTCACTTAAGAAAGTTTTGATCTACCACCATCAACGGCTATAATTTGTCCAGTCACCCAAGAACTGTCTTCAGTAATTAAAAATTTAGCTAAGGATGCAGAGTCTCTTCCCTCGCCTAATCTTTTTAATGGATGAGCCTTTGCAATACCTTCGGCTATAACTATATTTTTTAGCATAGGTTGTGCAATTTTAGAATTGGTTAAACTTGGTGCAATACAATTTACTCTTATGTGAGGTGCAAATTCAGCTGCAAGCGAAACAGTTAATCCTTCAACAGCTGCTTTTGCTGAGGCAATTATTGAGTGATTAGTAAATCCTCTTTGAGCAGCAACGGTAGAAAATAAAACAATAGATCCTTTATTTTTTTTTAAACTTTCTTGATAACCTTTAATTGCTTCAACTGCAGAATAAAGATTTAACTTCATACATTTATTAAAATCCTGTTCTTTAACCATTCTTAGAGGTTTTAAATCTATTGAACCCACGCAATAAGCTATGCCTTTGATTTCAGAAATATCTACTTTTACTTTTTCTATAAAACCATCCTCTAAAACATCTACTACAGTATATGAACAATCTAGTTTTTCAGAAATTATCTTAACTTCATTCTCATTTCTAGCCACTAGATGAATGTCATTTCCCGTGTCTCGTAATTGTTTTGCTAGACTTGAACCGATAGATCCTGTCGCACCAAAAATAAGATATTTTTCTGACATATATTCTTTAATTAGTTATATTTAATTATGAACTTATTTTTTATACTAGGAAATCAATTATTTCCATTAAAATACGTAGACCGCTTCAAAAAGGACCACCTGTTTTATATGGCTGAGGATTATGAGTTGTGTACATACGAAAAACATCACAAACAAAAACTATTGCTATTTCTATCTTCTATGCGTTCATATGCTGATCGACTTCAGAGCAATAAATATAAAATTGAATATTCTAAAATTGGAGATAAAAACTTCAAAGATAATTATATCAAGAAATTAGAAAAAATCATTAATAATAAAAGGATTGATAAAATATCTAGTTTTGAAGTTGAAGATAAATTTTTTGAAAAAAAATTAAAAAATTTATTTTTTAAATTAAAAATAAAGTGGAACATAATTCAAACACCAATGTTTTTAAATTCAAGAAATGATTTTAAAAAATACTTAAGCAAGTCTAAAAGGCCCTTTATGGCTACTTTTTATAAAGAGGTAAGAAAAAAATCTGGAATACTAATTGAAAAAGATGGGACACCAACAGGAGGAAAATGGAGTTTTGATGACGAAAACAGAAATAAATTGCCAAAAAATATTTTAGTCCCAAAGTTTCCAAAAATAAGTGAAACTAAACATACAAAAAATCTTAAGCTTATTATAGAAAAAATATTTCCAAAAAATTTAGGAAGCACAAACGATTTTTGGCTTGCCACAGAATATGTTGATGTAATTAAATTATTAAATTTTTTTATTAAGTACAAGTCTAATTTATTTGGAGATTACGAAGATGCAGTTGACCAAAAAGATAATATCTTATTTCATAGCGCTTTAAGCCCTTACCTAAATTTAGGTTTGATAACTCCAGAATTAATAATTCAAAAAATTTTAGATTTCCATAAAAAAAATAAAATCAAACTTAATTCTCTAGAGGGTTATATTAGACAGATTATTGGTTGGAGAGAATTTATGCGTGGAATATACCAATTTTATGGTGACGATATGGAGAAAAAAAATTTTTTTAAACAAAATCGTAGAATGAAATCTTCTTGGTATAAAGGTAGCACAGGGTTACTACCTTTAGACCATGCAATTAAAAATTCATTAAAGTATGGTTGGTCCCATCACATAGAACGCTTAATGATTTTGTCTAATATCATGAATCTTTGTGAAATTAAACCCATCTATGTTTATAAATGGTTTATGGAAATGTTTGTAGATTCTTCTGACTGGGTAATGGTACCTAACGTTTATGGTATGGGACTATTTAGTGATGGAGGAACATTTGCTACAAAACCTTATATTTGTGGATCTAGCTATATGTTAAAGATGATGGATTTCAAAAAAGGTGAGTGGTGTAATGTTATGGATGGATTATATTGGAGATTTATAAATAAAAATAGAAATTTTTTTTTAAAAAATCCAAGATTATCTATGATGGTTAGAGTTTTTGATAAAAT
>MDTB01213654.1_pt1 | contig 10693 bp, 9 predicted proteins | sample 811161 | NCBI WGS metagenome assembly MDTB01 (sample SAMN05326650, study PRJNA326480) | marine metagenome | isolation source: seawater | place: Mediterranean Sea | collected 2009 | reverse complement strand
TCTTAAAGAAGAAGATCATTCTGCTGATGCAATACATGGAAATTTAAGACAAAATAAAAGAGATAGAGTAATAAACTCTTTCAGAAAGGGTAAAAAAAGAATTTTAGTTGCAACTGATGTTGCTGCAAGAGGTCTGGACATTCCCTTGATACAACATGTTATAAATTATGATTTACCTCAAGTTCCAGAAGATTATATTCATCGTATAGGAAGAACTGCTAGAGCTGGATCAATAGGTTCTGCATTAACATTTTTAACAAAAGATGATAGATTAATGTGGAACTCTATAAGTAGATTAATCAATCCAAATTTTAAAAAAATTGAATTAGAAAAAAATAATAATAGATCTAATAAAAAACAGAAAGATAAGCATAGATTTAATAAAAAAAAAAAATTTAATAATAAAAATAAATTTTTTAACAAAGAAAGAAATAACACTGAATATTCAAAAGATCTTCGAAAAAAAAAATTTAGTTTTAAAAAATTTAAAAAAAAATTTTATAAAAAAAAAGATTTTAGTTTTGAAGGTTACACAAATAATCCAAAATTTTTTGGAAAACAAAACAAAAACCCACAAAATAATACTGATAAAGAAAAAAAATTTAATTTTAAAAAAGGTAAAAAAAGATTTAAAAATAGAAGTCGACCCAAGTCATTCAAATTTAAAAAACATCATAGGGGTAGAAATTAAATAACCTTTTTTACACAGCTATTTTATTTTCCAAGTTAAAATAGGAACAAATGTTGCTATTAAAAACGATAAAAATAACAATGATTGTGATACTAGGTCAGGAAAAAGATTTATAGGAAACAATATACCAACTAAAATTGATTTTGAAAAATCAGGACTGGGGAAAAATAACAATCCAACAACTAATCCTATAATAATAGATATATATGCATTTTTTTCACTAATTGGTTTTTTAAAGAAACTATAAAATATAGTCAACACAGCAGCACAACAAAATAGGTCAGCTAGTAAAAAAAGATATAAGATACTTAAACCTTTTGATGCAACTATAAAAACAATAACTGACAATATGATAATTAAATAATTTGATAAGTTAAAATAATTTCCCTTAAATTTAATTACTTTATTTCCATCAACAATAATTAAACTTGATATAGCATTAATTAACGTATCAATACTGCTAATAGTTAGTGATATTCCTAAAATAACTACCATCACTGAAAGTGTTAAAACTTCTTCTTTAAAAAGTAGTGAGAAAAAAGCAAGATCTGGAACAACACTTGAATTAACTGAAACAGCAATTAATCCACTAAAACCCATAAAAAAAACGATAGGAATAATTATAAAAAAAGAAAATAATAAACTTTTCTTCAATACATAATTACTTTTAGCAGCATAGACTCTTTGCCAATTTCCTTGATGAAAAAGATTTGTGGCCGCAACAGCTATAAAAAAAGTTAAACCTGCGGTAAAGTTTGGCACATATTTAGAACTTAGTAAAATAGGTTTATTTAAATTTATAAAATCAAAACTAAGTTGATTGGAATTAAAAGATATTAGATAACTCAAAGTTATAATTAACAATATAATAAAAATAACAAATTGAATACTATCAGTAAATATTGAGGCTCTTAATCCTCCATATAAAGTATAAACCAGTGAGGAAATTACTACTATTAATGCAGTAATCCATAAACTTGTACCAGAAATATATTTGACTAATATTGATACTGCAGTTACTTCAGCAATTAAAAAAATTGACATATAAAAAACAGTAAGAAATAAAATTAATTTAAACAGTTGTTTCCCAAATTTTAATCTTACAACTTCAATTAAAGTTTTTGACTTGGGAAATGCTCTCCTAAAATTTTCACCTAAATAAATTAAAATAAATAGTGGAAAAGCTGTGCCTAGAGAATATCCAATTACAGCGCCTATACCACCCCATGTGGCAGCAGACGCAGGACCAAATAAAATCCATGCACCAAGAGCAGATGAAACAAAACTTGCTGTTAGTGAAAATACTCCAATATTTCTGTTTGCAACTAAATAATTATTTAATCCTTTATGTTTTCTCGAGTAATAAATTCCACTCATTACAAAAATAACACTTAAAATTAAAGTTAATATGATTGAAGATGATTGGCTTAATATATTTATTGATTCCATTTGTTCTCCCTTTCTGAATTACCGGACAGGTTATTAGGGTTTAATCTCAGTCTTGCGACACCCCTTAAATTAAAATATAATTAAAAATTATACTTTCTGCATTAAAAAAATACTTTTTTAAAAACAAACTATATGATCAATATGAATAGGTCTTTTAATGCCAAATTTTTCTTCAACTTCATGCTGATGTATATGGTGAGAATGAACGAAAACAGGTATTAATCTATTACTCGTAGTTTTTAAGGTATAAATAAAATTTGTTCCTCTAAATTTTCTATCAACAACTTCTAGTTTTAAATTACTCCTATCATCATGTTCCAAATCTTCTGGTTGTAATAACAATTTAACATCGGAACCTTTAGGATAATGTTTTATAAAGTTGCCTTTTATTGTTCCAAGATCTTCATTTTCTAAACTATTTTCCCCTGTCACTTTAGCTGGAATAAGAATTCCTCTATTTAAAAAATTTACTACCTCAACAGAATTAGGGAAATGATAAACATTATAAGGATCATCAAATTGTTTAAGTTCTTGATCTAAAATTATTCCGCATTTTGATCCTAAGTAAAAAGCCTCATAGGAATCATGAGTAACTATTATGGTGGTTATTTTACAATTATTTAATATTTGTTTTAATTGAACTTGTATTTCTTCTTTAAAGCTTTGATCAACATTAGATAATGGTTCATCTAATAATAAAAGATCAGGTTGTGTTATTAAAGATCTTGCTAGAGAAGCTCTTTGAGCTTCACCAGCACTAATCTGGTGAGGATATTTGTTAAGTATTTTAGAAATGCCAAGTAACTCAACTATTTTCTTAAAGCTGATTTTTTTGTTCTTCTTTTCTTTATTTCTTTCAGCGCCTAATAATATATTTTTTTCAACAGTATAGTGGGGAAATAAACTATTATCTTGGAAAGCAAGAGATATGTTTCTATTTTCTGGCTCTATATTTATATTTTTCGAGGATAATACTTTACCTGCTATTTCTATTGAACCATTATTTATTTTTTCCAATCCAGCAATAGTTCTTAAAACGGTAGTTTTGCCAATGCCCGACGGGCCTAAAAGACAAATGATATCTCCTTCATTTTCAATCGAAAAAGATACATTTTTAATTTTGGTTTTACCACCAACTTTAAAATCAACATTTTTTACCTCAAAAAAATTTTTATTCATTTGTTTCTCTTAAAATATATTTTGATGTTAGTATAATAAAAAATGCTGCAATTAAAATTAAAAATAAAGAAGGTACTGCTGCAGCTTCTAACAAATCCTCAGATGCAGAAACATAGGCTGTAGTTGCAAAAGTTTCAAAATTAAAAGGTCTTAAGATTAAGGTAATTGGTAATTCCCTAATTATCTCTAGTGAAATTAAGATTCCTACAAATAAAAGTGAGTTTCTCAAAAAAGGTATATGAATATTTATAAAAGTCTTTCTTTTAGAGTAACCAAGTAGATAAGCACTCTCATCAACTGAGATATTAATTTTTTCATATCCTGATTTTATTCCATTAAAAGCTAATGAATAAAATCTTACAAAATAAACCAAAACTAAACCAAGAACTGAACCAATAAATATTTTTTTAATAGAAAAAAAACCTAATTCTTTAATTATATTTTCATCAAACCAAGCAACAAAAGTAATAAAGGCTACCGCCAAAATTACTCCTGGTATTGCATATCCTGAAATCGATAAAGTAGATAAAATGTTTAAAGTTTTATCCTTAGTAACTCTATTTCCATAATTAGATATTAAAGAAAATATTATTAAGACTATACTAGATAATACTACTAGCCAAAGAGTATTTAATAAAAGATCAATTATTTCTAAGTCAAAAAAGTTTTCTGGAAATTTTAATGTCCAGTATAGCATTTGACTTAATGGAAATAAAAAACTTAAAAAAAATATAAGAAAACAAAAAATAAATGCTAAAAAAGATTTACCTGCAGTAAGGTTAATTTTTTCTTTTTGTTTAAATCCACCTTTGGAATTGAAGTGATATTTTGCTTTTTTTCTAGATAAATTTTCTAAGATGAATAATACAAATATGAATAACAATAGAAAAAAAGATAATTGGTTTGCAAACGCTAGATCATCAAAACTTATCCATGAATTGTATATACCTGTTGTTAAGGTGTTAATTGAAAAAAAATTAACTGCTCCAAATTCAGCTAAAGTTTCCATCGCCACTAAGGATAAACCAGCTACTATCGCTGGACGCGCACCAGGCAATATTATTGAATAAAAAGATTTTAATTTTGAAAAACCAAGATTTTTACCTAAATCAATTAAATTCTGAGACTGATATAAAAATGATGCTCTAGCAAGAATATATACATAAGCATATAAAGAGAAAGAAATTGATAATATTGCTCCAATCATACCATCAAACTTTGGTATGTTTTGGTTGTAATTTCCCTCTCCAAATAAATTTTTTAAAATTGTATAGGCAGTGCCATAATTTTCAAAAAAAGCTGTTAAAGAATAAGCATAAATATATGGTGGAACTGCAAAGGACAATATCAGCGCCCATTTAAAAAAATCACTTAATGGAAATTTATAAAAAGAAACTAAGTAAGCTGCTCCAGTGCCTAATAAAAATGTTATTACTAACACGCTAAATAATAAAAATAATGAATTAAAAATGTATTCAGCTAAAAAAGTATTTTTTAAAATTTCATAATAATTAGATGTATTATCAAAAAAACTCGAAAAGACTGTTAAAATAGGAATGACTACAATTATCGAGATAACAAAAGAACTTATATACCAAAAGTTTAAGCTTTTCATAATATACTCCGCCTTATAATCATGAAAATTAAAGTGTCTACGGTGAAGGGGACCAAGCTCTTAACCGTAAACACTAAATCAAGAAAATTTCTAAAAATTAAATACTTTTAGGATGTGCGGAACCTCCTGTTTGTTAATTTTCGATAACTTTCTTTCATTTATTTCCATCCAGCAGCTAACATTACTTCTAACGCATCAGCTTGTTTAGCTCCATAACTAGAAACTTTTGTTTTTAGATCTTGTTTAAAATCTAATCCCAAATTATTAACTACTATTGGATTCGCTGAAACACCTGCAATCATAGGAAATTCAAATGTATTGTTTACAAAATGCTCTTGAGCATCTTTGGTAAGTAAATACTCAACAAGTTGAATTGCATTTGCTTTATTAGGTGCACCTTTTACTAAAGCAGCACAACTAATATTCATATGTGTTCCTCTTCCATCTTGGTTGGGGAAAAAAGCTTTAACTTTTTTTGCAGCTTCTTGTTGTTCTGCTCCTTTTTTACCTGACAACATAAGTGCCAAATAATAAGTGTTAGCTACAGCAATATCAGCTTCTCCAGCTGCTACTGCCATGATTTGTGCTCTGTCATTACCTTTTGGAGTTCTAGCCATATTAGCAACAACGCCTTTAGCCCATTCTGCAGTTGCTTTTTTTCCATTAATTTTAACTAATGAAGCTACTAGTGATTGGTTATAAATGTTATTTGATTTTCTAATTACCAATCTACCTTTCCATTTTGGATCCGCTAAACTTTCATATGTTAATCCTGTTAGATCTGCTCCACTAACTCTTTCCGGAGAGTAATAAACTATTCTTGCTCTTTTAGCTATTCCAACCCAGTGTGAAGTTCTAAAGTTTTTTGGAACTGCAGCTTTAATAGCTGGAGAAACTAAACCGCCTTGAGTCATGCCTTTTGCTTTAAAGACACCACATCTTCCAGCATCAGCAGTTATATAAAGGTCAGCAGAAGAATCTGCACCTTCCTCCATCATTCTTTTTTCTAAAGCTTTTGCTTTACCATTAATTAAATTTACTTTTATTCCTGTTTTAGCTTCAAACTTTTTGTAAAGTTCTGCATCCGCTTTATAATGTCTTGCATTAAAAATATTAACTTCTGCAGCTATAACTAAAGTAGAAATAAATGTAAAAAATATTGTTAAAATTGATATTTTTTTATTACCCATACTTTTTATATATTAATTGAGAATGATAACTATTCTCATTGATAATGATTATCAATCGCAATAATGCCGCACCCTGAAGTTGATTTGTTGCCTATTTCCAATCGCCGATTTTACTAAATAAAAAGTTCCTAAATGCTTGAACTCTTGCTGTATTTTTTAATGATTGAGGGTATACGAAATGGGCTTCTGTAATTGGACCTTCTGAGTTAGGTAAAACCTTAATTAAATTATTAGAATTAGATACTAAATACTCTGGAAGTGCTGCTAAACCAACACCACTTTCAACAGCTAATAATAACCCCATTACACTGTTAACTTTCATTATAGATTTTCTTTTTTTTCCATCTTTAATTCCTAATTTAAGTACCCAGTCAGGATTATAAACTGGAGATGGTGCACCTTTTCCAAAAGATATAAATTTATGTTTATTTAAATCTGAAACTGATTTTGGCATGCCAAATTTTTCTAAATATTTATTTGACCCATAAATATAGTATTTAATATCAACCAATTTTTTTTGAATATAATTAAGTTGTTTTGGTCTTCTCATAAAAATACCAATATCAGCCTGTCTAGTACTCAAATCTAGTTCTTTATCATCAAAAATTAATTCAACTTCAATTTCTGGGTTTAGTTTCATAAATTCTTGAATTCGTGGTGTTAACCAGTGAGTTCCAAAACTTCTTACAGTGGTAATTGTTAATTTGCCACTTGGCTTATTTTTTTGGTCACCTAATGATGTTTCGACTTCTTTTAATTTACTTATTACATCATGAGCAGTTTTAAAAAGGTATTCTCCATTCTCTGTCAATGTCAAACCTCGAGCATGACGCTCAAAAAGTTGTACATTTAATTCATGCTCTAAAGATTGAATTTGTCTACTGATTGCTGATTGACTTAAATTTAAATTAATTGTTGCATTAGTAAAACTACCAGCCTCTGCAACAGCATGAAATATTTTTAATTTATCCCAATCCATTATTTATTTAAATTAATTATATATCTTCCAGAAGTTTTTCCCTCTAGCATTTTTGAATATTCCTCTAATAGTTCTTCCAAACCTATTTCTTTTATAGATTTATCTAAAAGATCAAAATCAACTAACTTAGATGCCTCATCCCAAAGAAATTCTCTTCTTTTAATTGATACACTAACAGAGTCAATTCCCCAAAGTTTTACACCTCTTATAATGAAAGGCATTACTGTTGTATTAAGTTTTATACTCGAAGCGTTACCACAAGCTGCCACGATTCCATTAGGTTTAACATGTGATAAAATATTTGCTAAGATATTTCCACCAACTGTATCGACTGCTCCATCGTATAAACCTTTATCTAAAGGCCTTGCTTCCTTGTCTAAATCACTTGATTTAATTATGTTTTTTGCACCTATAGATTTTAAATAATTTTCATTAGGTTTTGAAGTTGCTGCGGTTACATTACAACCCATTTTGCTTAACATCATTACAGCAATACTTCCAACACCGCCTGATGCACCAGTAACAACTACATCATTTACCTTTTCACCCAATAACAACACCTCTCTAGTTTGTTTTGTTGTAAATGCGCATTGAATAGCAGTTAACCCAGCGGTTCCTAACATCATTGCTTGTCTTGTAGTAATGTTTTTTGGTTTTTTAACTAAAAAATCCGAACTAACTTTTGCATATTGAGAATATCCTCCATAATAAATTTCACCTACTCTCCAACCTGTATGAATTATTTCATCTCCTTCTTTAAATTTATCACTTTTACTTTCAACTACTTTTCCTGAAAAGTCTATTCCAGGGATATGAGGGAACTCTTTTACTAATCTCGCACCATTTTTTAAAATTAATGCATCTTTAAAATTTAAACTTGAATAATCAACTTTAACTAAAACATCTCCATGTTTTAAAAAGCTTTGATCTATTTCTTTAATTTCTCTTGAAAATTTCTCACCTTCTTGATTAAGTAATATAGCTTTAAATTTTTCTGGCATAACAATAAAAGAATATAGTCTAGATTTATTTGCTAATAAATCTTAAATATCTATTTTGATAACTTAAATCTTCTTTAAATTTTCCTAAGTAGTAATTTGTAACAGTTGTAGCTTGCTCTTTTTTAATTCCTCTCATTGTCATACAATGGTGCGTTGAATCTATTGAAACTGCTACACCCTTAGCATTTAATGAGTCCATTAATGTATTGGCAATTTGCATTGTTAATCTTTCTTGTGTTTGAAGTCTTTTTGAAAATACCTCTACAACTCTTGCGAGTTTGCTTAATCCAACTACTCTATCGTTAGGAATGTATGCAACGTGGGCTACTCCAATTATTGGTGCCATGTGATGCTCACAATGACTTTGTATTGATATATTTTTTTGAATAACCATATCATCATAACCTTCAACATCTCCAAAAGTTTTTTCTAAAATTTTTTTTGGATCCTCGTTATACCCTTTAAAATATTCTTTAAATGCTTTAATTACTCTCTTTGGAGTTTCTATTAGACCTTCTCTTGAAGGGTCTTCACCCATCCATTTCAAAATTTTTACAAATGCCTCTTCAGCTTCTTTTTCAGAAATTTCATTTTGCAGATTTTTATTGTTTTCGTTTTTTACTAATTTCATCGTGATGGTTATATATATAAATGCTATTTTTTAAAATATTATTATATTCGTGAATATGTTACATAATACAATATAATGTTTAAAAAAAGAGAAAATGTCGCTGATATAGAGGAGGGAAACCTTTTATCACCTAAATTTGATAATGATGGATTAATTCCTGTTGTTACAACATGCAAAAATACCAAAGAAATATTAATGCATGGGTATATGAACGTGGAAGCACTCAAGCTGACTATTGAAACAAAGGAAGCACATTATTGGAGTAGATCGAGAAAACAGATTTGGCATAAAGGAAAAACAAGTGGCTTTGTTCAAAAAGTAAAAGAAATTAGAATCGATGATGATCAAGATTCAATTTGGTTAAGTGTAGATATAGGTGATGGTGCAAGTTGTCATGTTGGTTATCGATCATGCTTTTATAGATCAATACCTTTAGGTAAAATTGATAATGCTAGACAAATAGAAATGAAATTTGAAGAAAACGAAAAAAAGTTTGACCCAAAAAAAGTTTATAAAGACGAACCGAATCCAACAAAAATTTAATGTCTGAAAAACAAAAAAATGTTTTGGGCGAAGATTTGGAAGAGTGTTCTAAAGATCCTCTAACTGGTTGGTTTAGAGATGGATGTTGTAATACAGATGAAAATGATCATGGTTTACATACTGTTTGTGTAAAAGTTAATAATGAATTTTTAGAATGGTGTAAACAAGCGGGAAATGATTTAATTACTCCTCATCCTGAATTTGGTTTTCCAGGACTAAAAGATGGAGATAATTGGTGTGTATGCGCAGGATGGGTTGCCAAAGCAATTGAAGCTGGTAAAGGATGTTCTGTTTATTTAAAAAAGACTCACGAAAACACTCTTAAAGTAGTCCCTATTGAAAAATTAAAAAAATTAGCTATAGACCTTTCTTAACTACATATTCCCATATTTAGGTCCTCCTCCTCCTTCGGGAGTCACCCAATTAATATTTTGTGAAGGCTCCTTGATATCACAAGTTTTGCAGTGAATACAATTTTGAGAATTTATAACAAACTTTTTTAAATTATTTTCTACCTGAATTTCATAGACTCCTACTGGACAATATCTTTGTGCAGGTTCATCAAATTTTTCTAGTGTATAACTTATTGGTAGATTGTGATCTTTTAATTTTAAATGTACAGGTTGATTGTCAGCATGATTAGTTCCTGTAAGATATACAGAACTAGTTTTATCAAAAGTTATTATATTGTCTGGTTTTGGATATTCTATTTTAGGCATTTCGTTTGCAGGTTTTAAAGACTCGTGATCAGCATGTTTGTGTTTAAGTGTAAATGGTAATTTTCCTCTAAATAGAATTTGATCAATACCTGTAAAAATTATTCCTAAAATTAAACCCCAGCTAAAGCTTGGTTTAACATTTCTTGCTGCATACAATTCTTTGTACACCCAACTTTTTTTAAATTTATCCTCATAAGAGGATAAACTTTTATTTTCTTTAAAATTTTCTAATATTGTTTCAGCTGCTATCATTCCACTTTTCATTGCTGTATGAGAGCCTTTAATTTTTGGCATATTTAATGTTCCTGCATCACAACCTACTAGTAATGCTCCAGGCATATACATTTGGGGTAAACTTTGAATACCTCCTTCAATAAGAGCTCGAGCTCCATAAGAAATTCTTTTTCCTCCTTCAATTATTTTTTTAATTGCTGGATGAGTTTTAAATCTTTGAAATTCATCAAATGGAGATAAATGTGGATTTTTATAGTCCAGACCTATTACGTAACCTAAAAAAATCTGTTTATTTTCTGCATGATAAACAAAGCTTCCTCCGTAAGTATTCTTATCTAACGGCCAACCGGCCGTATGCATTACCAAACCTTCTTCATGTTTTTCTTCATTAATTTCCCATATTTCTTTAAAGCCTATTCCATATTGTTGAGGATCTTTTCCTTTGTTTAATTCAAATTTATT
>MDTB01153307.1_pt1 | contig 10693 bp, 11 predicted proteins | sample 811161 | NCBI WGS metagenome assembly MDTB01 (sample SAMN05326650, study PRJNA326480) | marine metagenome | isolation source: seawater | place: Mediterranean Sea | collected 2009 | reverse complement strand
TATTATTTGTATTCATAGAATTTTTCTTTACATTATTAATGTAACTGAAATAAGTCACAAAATATTTCTTTTTAATACTTTAAAAATGACTCAAAATTTAACAATTTTATTCGATTTAGATGGAACAATTATTAATACTGCACCTGATTTAATGGCCGCGCATAATCATGTAATGAGAAAATTTGGGCTCGAAGAAAAAAAAATGGAAGACATTAAAGCCCTTGCGGGAAAAGGAGCTTGGGTAATGATGCAAAGATCCTTTAAAGAAAAAATAAATGACGAAAATTTAAAAAAAAATATGACTAGAGCATTTATTGATTATTATTCAAAAAATATTGACAAACATAGCAAACCAATAAATGGTCTTGTTGACTTTCTTAAATGGGCTAAATCAAAAAAGATAATTATGGCCGTTTGTACTAATAAGCAAGAAAATCTTTCAAAAGATCTTTTAATCAAACTTGATTTAATGAAATATTTTGATTTTGTAGCAGGATGTGACACGTTTGATTTTAATAAACCAGACTCTAGACACTTAACAAATGTTGTAGAAATATTAGATGGTAATTTAAAGAAAACAATTATGGTTGGTGATAGTGAGGTTGATGAAATGGCTGCGACAAATGCTAAACTACCTTTTATTTTAGTTAAAGACGGATACACAGGCAAAACGCCAAAAGAAATCAAACACGAATATTTAATAAAAGATTTTGTAGATTTTGATAAAATTATTAATAACTATCTATGATTTCGTTTTCATTATTATCAGCTTTATCAACATATTATTTTATAATGTTTGTCACCCCTGGTCCTAATAATGCAATGTTAACAGCTTCAGGAATGAAATATGGTTTTGTAAAAACACTTCCACATTTAATAGGAATACCGACTGGTCATATAATTCAAATATCTTTAGTCTGTTTAGGTTTAGGTAATTTATTTATTCAGTTTCCAGATTTACAATTTTACTTGAAAATACTATGTTTTTTTTATTTATTATATTTAAGCTGGACAATATTAGGTTCTTTAAGTTTTACTAAAAAAAAAAGTGGTAGACCGTTAAAATTATATGAAGCTGCTTTATTTCAGTTTATTAATCCAAAAGCATGGACTATAGCGATAACAGTTGTATCAGCTTTTTTTCCCTCTGAAGAAAACTTTTATTTAGCTACTATCTTTTTAACATTTACAGCAGCATTTATATGCTTTCCGTCTATATGTATTTGGGCAATTTTTGGAAATAGCTTAAGACTTTTTATCAAAAATACTAATACGAAAAAAATGATAGAGTATATTCTTGCAATACTGTTGGTTTTAACTGCTAGTTATATTTTGATTAAATAATCTTTGATTTTTTAAATCCTCTCTAATATAAAAACTCATAATGCATTTTACAAAAAAGACTATTGATGAAAAACGCTCAAATCTAGTAAAGTTGTTAAAAACAAATAAGCTCCTTAGATTTCCAGGTGCTTACAATCCTTTATCTGCAAAAATTATTTCAGAAATAGGTTTTGACGGTATTTATATTTCTGGAGGAGTTATGTCTAATGATTTAGGAATGCCTGATATAGGCTTAACTACTTTAAAACATGTAAGTTATAGATCAGAACAAATAGCAAAAGTCACAGATTTACCTTCTATTGTAGATGCTGATACTGGATTCAAAGATTGTGAAAAAACTATTTCAACTTTTGAAGATAAAGGATTATGTGGATGTCATATAGAAGATCAAGTAGATGAAAAAAGGTGCGGGCATTTAGACAATAAAGAGCTTATTTCAGCAAAAGAGATGGTTGAAAAAATTAAGATAGCTGAAAAAGCAAGAAAAGATAAAAACTTTTTAATTATCGTTAGAACCGACGCCAACACAGTTGAAGGATTAGATAAAACAATAGATAGAATTAAATCTTACGAAGATGCTGGTGCAGATATGATTTTTCCTGAGGCTATGAAAGATGAAGGTGAATTTGAAAAAGTGCGAAAAGATACAAAAAGATATTTATTAGCTAACATGACTGAGTTCGGCAAGTCTAAATTATTAGATAAAAAACAATTGGAAAATCTCGGATATAATTTAGTAATATATCCTGTAACAACTCAAAGATTAGCTATGAAAAGTGTAGAAGATGGTCTCAAATCCATTTTCAAAGAAGGTCATCAAAATAATATTATTGACAAAATGCAAACTAGAAAAAGGTTGTACGAATTGGTAGAATATGAGAAATACAATACCCCGGGGAAAAAAATTACAGATTTTTCAAATGAAGGACATGAGTAATGAGTGATGAGATTAAAAAAGGTTTATTAGGTATTGTTGTTGATGAGACAACAATTTCTCATGTTGTGCCTGAATTGAGCACCCTTACTTACAGAGGTTATACTGTTCAGGAGCTTTGTGACAAATGTGATTTTGAAGAAGTTGCTTATTTAGTGCTTCATGGAGAATTACCAAATAAAAAACAACTAAAAAAATTTATAAAAGACGAGAGATCCGAAAGGAAACTTTCAAAACAAATTTTAAAAGATATTCAAAGGATGCCGAAGAACGCTCATCCTATGGATGTAATTAGAACATGTGTAAGTTTAATGGCTTTAGAAGATAAAGATACAAGAGATAATTCGCCTAAGGCAAATATGCGTAAAGCAATGCGAATTTTTGCTAAAACTCCTACGGCGGTAGCAGCTTATTTCAGAACGAGGAAAGGAAAAAAAATAATTTCACCAAATAAAAAATTATCCTTTTCAGAAAATTTTTTTAAAATGATGTTTAATAAAGTGCCTGATAAAGAAATAGTTAGAGCTTTTGATATTTCCTTAATACTATACGCAGAACATAGTTTTAATGTCTCTACTTTTACTGCCAGAACGATAACGAGTAGTTTATCAGACTTGCATGGAGCTATTACAGGAGCTATTGCATCTTTAAAAGGTCCTTTACATGGAGGAGCTAATGAAGCAGTAATGGACATGATGAAAGAAATTGGTAAACCTGAAAAAGCTAAAACTTACATTGAAAATGCACTTGCCAAAAAAAAAGTTATAATGGGATTTGGTCACAGAGTTTATAGAACTGGTGATTCAAGGGTGCCGACAATGAAACATTACATGTTTAAAGTTGCAAAGATTTTAAAAAAAGAAAAGTATACTAAAATTTACGAAATATTAGAAAAAATAATGTTGGAAAAAAAGAATATTTATCCTAACGTAGATTTTCCTTGTGGTCCTACATATTATATGATGGGTATTGATATTGATTTTTATACTCCAATTTTTGTAATGTCCCGAATTACTGGCTGGTCTGCGCATATTATGGAACAACATGCTTCAAATAAACTAATAAGACCTTTATCTAAATATAAGGGTAAAGAAGTTAGAGAAGTAATGCTTTTAAACCAAAGATAAATGATTGAAAGAATATTCCCTGACACTTTACAAGTTTCAAGTAGGTTAATTAAATTCAAAAGAAGATAAATGTCGGAAAGAATATCAATAGTTTTATGTACTTATAATGAGATTGACTCTATCGAAAATACTATTATTCAGATCAAAAAAAAAATCAAAAACTTGGAACTAGTAATTGTTGATGACAATTCTTCGGATGGAACAATAAAAGTAATTGAGAAATACTCAGATAATAAGACAATTAAATTTATACTTCGAAAAAATATTTCAGGTTTTGCTTCTGCTGTTGTGGACGGTATCAAAAATACCTCGGGAGACAAAGTTGGATGGATAGACACAAATATGAGCTATTTAATTGATTATATTCCAGAAATGGAAAAGCTACTTGTTACAAATAGCGATATAGTTCTTCTTTCTAGGTATGTAAAAGGAGGAAAAGATAAAAGACCAATTTTAAGATCAATGGCTAGTAAAGTTTTAAATACTTTTTGTAAAGTTATTTTTAGATCTAAGATAAACGATTTCACAAGTGGTATCTTTTTAATGAAAAAAAGTATCCTTAAAAGTGTTTCTTTTAAAGGTTATGGTCATGGAGAATTTTTTATTGAGTTTTTGTATAATATTGAAAAAAAAGGTTTTAAAATATCTGAGATACCCTTTATTCAAGAAAAAGATGCTCATCCTGATAAAAGTAAATCAGCACCTAATCTATTAAAATTTCTGTATTTGGGGATCAAATATATAATAAGAATATTTGTAACAGTTTTAAAAAAGAACTAGTCTAATAAGTTAATATTTTGATAGGGGCGATAATAAGACCTGCTATTCACCATCGAAGCAAGTAAACCGTGTAATTCCGCAAACTTTAGTTTAATTTCTTCTTTTTTAAATAGAATTAAGCTTATGATAAATTTTAAAATTAATTTAAATAATAAAGCTAAACCTTTTTTGTAGGCATAGAAATATCCGAAATGCTTTTTATTAAAATAAAATCTACTCCAGTTATAATGCCAATTTCGATGAAGTTTTGAATAAAATTCTAACTTTTTATCATGGGAAGCTGCTCCAATATGGTATGTATTAATTTCCATAACTACAAAAATCTTTTTATTTTTATCTCTTAATCTTTTAGCAAAATCAGCTGCCTCGAAATAATGAAATATTTTTTCATCCCAAAAATCCTCCCTGGAAAAATTCTTTTTATTTATCAACCAAGATAAGTCAACGTAATCTACTTCTTTTAAAGTATATCTATTTTTTTTAATTTCTTTTTTACTATTATTGTAAACTTCGTAGTTTTTCCATGACTTATCATTTTTGTCGTATGGAGTGAGCACACTAAAATCTTTAAATTCCTTTACGAGTTCTAAGAGATTATTGATACAATTATCAATAAGTAAAATATCTGGTTGTATTAAAAAAACGAACTCTGTTTTTGAATTGTGCATCCCAAAATTATAAGCTCCGCCAAAACCTAAATTTTCTTCAGGAATTAAAACTTTTACGTTGCTAAACTCTTTTTCTATTTTTTTTTTTAGATTAAAATCTCTTGAGTTTTCAACAATTATAACAGGAACGTTATTACCTATTTCTTTTATTCTTTCTTCAACTAAATGAGAACTATAAAAAGAAGGTATAACTACTGTTATCATGATCTTTTTTTAAATTAAATTAAGCCAGCTATTTGAATTGCTGTATCGCACATTCTATTGGAAAAACCCCATTCGTTATCATACCATGAAAGAACTCTACTAAACTTACCTTTAATAACTTGGGTTTGTGTTAAGTCAAATATTGAACTATGAGCGTTATGGTTAAAATCTTTAGAAACTAAAGGATCTGAATTTGTAGCCAAAATGCCCTTTAAGGATCCTTTAGACGCATTCATCATAGCATCATTAATATTTTCTGAGGTTAAATTTTTTTTTGAAACAAAAGTTAAATCAATTAATGAAACGTTTGGTGTAGGAACTCTTATAGCGGTACCATCTAATTTTCCTTTAAGGCTAGGTAAAACTAAGCTCATTGCTTTTGCGGCTCCTGTAGAGGTGGGTATCATCGCGTCACCCGAAGCTCTAGCTCTTCTTAAATCTTTATGTAGAGTATCTAACAATTTTTGATCTCCTGTATAGCTATGAATAGTTGTCATATAACCGTATTCAATTCCAAAAGTATTTTCTAAAACCATTGCAACAGGTGCCAAACAATTTGTAGTACAAGAACCATTTGAGATTATATTATGCTCTTTTTTTAAATCTTTACTGTTAACTCCTTGTACAACTGTAAAATCTACTTCTTTTGCCGGAGCGGAAATTATTACTTTTTTAGCTCCAGCTTGAATATGTTTTCCCGCAGAATTTTTATCTAGAAACAAACCTGTGCACTCTAGCAATACATCAGCTCCAACTTTATCCCAAGGTAACTTAACAGGATCTCTTTCAGAAAATACTTTTATGTCTTGATCTCCTATTTTAAAACCTTCTTTGGTGATTTTAACATTTTGATTTAACGTTCCATGGGTACTATCATATTTTATTAAATGAGCATTAGCCTCTATAGAACCTAGGTCGTTTATGCCAACTACTTGAATTTTACCTTTATAATTCTCCAACAACGCTCTTAGAATAAGTCTGCCTATTCTGCCAAAACCATTAATACCTATTTTTACCATATCAAATAACTATTATTATTTAGAATTCGATTAAAATTTAGTAATCTTGATAAATATTATATATATATATAGGGATCATATGACAAATAAAAAAACAGCCCTTATAACCGGTGTAACTGGACAAGACGGTTCCCTACTAGCTGATTTCCTATTAAAGAAAAATTATAAAATAATTGGTCTAAAACGAAGATCTTCTTCTTTCAATACTGAAAGAATCAATCATCTTTATACAAAAAAATTTTTAGGTAAAAAATTTTTTCAATACTACGGAGACCTTACGGACTCTAGTAGTTTAGTCAGAGTTATTCAGTCGACTCTACCAGATGAAATTTATAACCTTGGCGCTCAGTCCCATGTACATACAAGTTTTGAAACTCCAGAGTACACAGCTAATGCTGATGCGTTAGGAACTTTAAGAATACTCGAGGCAATAAGAATATTGAAATTGCAAAAAAGAACTAAGTTTTATCAAGCATCAACATCAGAAATTTTTGGAAATACAGAAATACCACAAAACGAAAAAACTCCATTTAGACCTAGAAGCCCATATGCAATATCAAAACTTTATTCTTATTGGCAAACAATTAATTACAGAGAGGCTTACAGCATCTTTGCTGTTAACGGAATTTTATTTAATCATGAGGGTCCTAGAAGAGGAGAAACTTTTGTTTCAAGAAAAATTACCCGATTCGTTGCGTCATACGCAATTGGTAAAGAAAAACAATTATATTTAGGAAATTTGAACGCAAAGAGGGATTGGGGATCAGCTAAAGATTATGTAGAAACAATGTGGCTTATGCTTCAAAAATCTAAACCAAGTGATTATGTGATTGCGACTGGAGTTTCTAAAACTGTAAAGAATTTTGTAGAGGAAGCCTTTAAAGTTATAAATATTAAAATTAAATGGAAAGGGAAAGGGATAAATGAAGTTGGTTTCGATCAAAAAACCAAAAAAACTATCATCAAAATAGATCCTGGATATTTTCGACCAACTGAAGTTTATGAGTTAAGGGGTGATGCTAAAAAAGCAAGGCGTGAACTCAAGTGGAGACCAAAGACGACATTTAAATCTATGGTAAAGGAAATGGTTTTAGAGGATATTAAAAGACAATCAATTTTTCCTGTTTAAACAAATTTAAAAACTATTATCGTATATCCAATACAAATAATAGTTGCCATCCATAAAACACTGCCTACTAAGCCTAACCATGCTAGATGAATAAAGGCACTACCAAGGAGTGAAACAAATAGTCTATCTCCTCTAGTAGTATCTAATCCCAAAATACCTTTTCTAGGAGAGCCTCCAGGAACTTTTTTTTCCCATACAAGCATTATAGTAATACATAATGCTATAAAAATAAAAAAAGCAGCTGTTTGCCAAGTCCATGCCATCCATGAAAACAAATCAAAATCAAAAAATCCTTTTTCTTTAGCTCTACCTACTTCACCCCAAGTTGCTGCATATAAATTTGTGAACATTAAACCCTTCCCATTGCAAATCCTTTAGCAATATAATTTTTTACAAAGTAAATTACAATTGCTCCTGGTATTATTGTTAAAGTACCAGCAGCAGCTAATAAACCTAGCTCATAGCCAGAGGTACTAGCTGTTCTAGTCATTGTAGCTGCTATTGGTTTTGCTGCTGTAGCAGTAAGTGTTTTAGCTAATAATAACTCTACCCATGAAAACATAAAACAGAAAAACATCGTTATACCTATACCAGCTGCAATAGTTGGAACAAAAATTTTAAAGAAAAATCTACCAAAAGAATATCCATCAACATATGCTGTTTCATCTAGCTCTTTTGGCACAGCAGACATAAAACCTTCTAATATCCAAACTGCTAAAGGAATGTTGAAAAGACAGTGAGATAGAGCTACTGCAATATGAGTATCGAATAAATTTACTGAAGAATAAAATTGAAAAAAAGGCAAAGCGAATACTGCTGGCGGAGCCATCCTATTAGTAAGTAACCAAAAAAATAAGTGTTTATCTCCTAAAAATTTGTAACGAGAAAAAGCATAGGCGGCAGGTAGAGCAGCTGCTACTGATATAACGGTATTAAAAACAGTGTATGTGATTGAATTTACATAACCCATATACCAAGTACTGTCTGTAAATATTTTAACATAATTTTCAGTAGTAAATTTTTGCGGCCACAATGAATAAGTATTAATAATCTCTGTTGTTGTCTTAAAGGACATGTTTATTAACCAATATATTGGCAGCATTAAAAAAATTATATATAATGTAGGAACTAACCATTTATATTTTTTCATGACTGTGCCTCATTTTTCATCATTAAGTTATAAAACACCCAACAAACCAAAAGTACAATAAAGAAATAGATTAACGACATTGCAGCTGCAGGACCTAAATCAAATTGACCTAAAGCCATTTTTACTAAATCAATAGATAAAAAAGCAGTAGTGTTACCAGGACCTCCACCAGTTAATACAAATGGTTCGGTATAAATCATAAAACTATCCATGAATCTAAGTAGAATAGCTAGTGTTAAAACTTTTTTCATTTTTGGTAATTCGATGTATCTAAAAGTAGCCCATCTACTTGCACCATCAATTTCAGCTGCTTGATAATATGCTGGTTGTATAGAATTTAAGCCTGCATATGATAAAAGCACTACTAAAGAAGTCCAATGCCATACATCCATTAAAATTGTTGTAAACCAAGCATCGCCGGGTTGTTGAGTAAAGTTATAATCAAAACCCATAGCGTTTAACGAATGACCAAGAAAACCAATATCTGGAAGAGCAAAAATATTCCACATTGCGCCTACTACATTCCAAGGTATTAAAAGTGGCATAGACATTAAAATTAAACAAACAGGTACTCCCCAACCTTTTTTTGGCATCGTTAAAGCAATTGAAATCCCTAGAGGTATTTGAATTAGAAGTATTATAAAAGTAAAAGCAAATTGTCTTCCTAATGAAGCATGGAATCTTTCAGATAACAGAATTTGTTTAAACCATCTCGTCCCTTCCCAAGCAAATACATTGTTTCCAAATGTTTCTTGAAATGAGTAATTTACTACGGTCATTAAAGGAATAGCTGCATTAAATGCTACAAGTACAAACACAGGGATTACAAAATACCAGGCTTTTTGATTAATTGTTTTATTCATTATTCTATAATCCAGTTATCTCCGTAAACGTAAGTATATTTTTGATTAAAAGTAATATGAGTACTTTCACTTGGTATTTGAGTAGATGCATTAGATAATATTTTAATATTTCCCCCACTACATTCTGTGTCAATAATTTTGTGTCTTCCAGTATTACTTACTCGTTTGATTTTAACTGGAATTCCTTCCTTGGAAAAATTAATAAACTCTGGTCTTATGCCTATTTGAGTTTTACTAAAATTAGAATTTTTTATCGCTTTGTGGCTTGTTATTTTTTGACCACTAAAATTAATTTCGCCATTATTTATTTCACATGGAAGTATGTTCATGCCAGGCGAACCAATAAAATGTCCAACAAATGTATGTTTAGGTTTCTCAAATAATTCAACGGGTGTTCCAGTTTGAACAATTTGACCCTCATGCATAACAACAACTTGGTCAGCAAAAGTTAATGCTTCTGTTTGATCATGTGTAACATAAATCATTGTACGATTTATTTTTTGATGTAATTCTTTTAATTTAGATCTTAGAACCCACTTCAAATGAGGGTCTATTACAGTCAAAGGCTCATCAAACATAATTACGTTTACGTCTGATCTTACAAGTCCTCTACCTAAAGAAATTTTTTGTTTACCATCAGCTGTTAATCCTGATGCTCTATTATTTAATGTAGATGTTAATTCAAGCATCTCAGCAATTTCTTTAACTTTAGATACAACTTGTGAGTCAGAAAGACCTCTATTTTTTAATGGAAAAGCTAAATTATCGTAAACTGACATTGTGTCATAAATAACTGGAAACTGAAATATTTGAGCGATATCTCTTTCAACTGGGTTAAGTAGTGTTATGTCCTTGTCATCAAATAATACATTTCCTCTAGTTGGATTTAATAAACCTGAGACAATATTTAATAATGTTGTCTTACCGCAACCAGATGGACCTAATAATGCGTAAGCGCCTCCGTCGTTCCAATCAATATTTACATCTCTTAAAGCCCAATCAGAATCGTTATTCTGTTTTTCTAAATAACTATGACTTAAATCCTTTAAAGTTATTTTAGCCATTATTTACCAACCTATTATTTTGATCAAAATATAAAAACTCATCTGTGTTCATATATAATTTAGTGTCTTGTCCAACATTTTTTTGTTGAGTACCATTTGATAATGAAACCCAGTTTAAATCTCCGTTAGTAAAGTGTATTAAACTTTCTGATCCGCTAAGTTCTGAAATTTGAACCTTACCATTAATTTCAACTGAATTATTTCCCTCTTTATAAGTAGTGATATTATGAGGTCTTATTCCTATTTTATAATTACCATCCTTAATTTTTGCTGATGATTTCCATTGAACATCATTATTTATGAATTTACAATTATCTCCACTTTTTGTGATCTCAGCTATATTCATTGGTGGATCACTAAAAACTTTAGCTGAAATTAAATTTTCAGGCTTATTATAAACCTCTAGAGTTT
>MDTB01082563.1_pt1 | contig 10693 bp, 12 predicted proteins | sample 811161 | NCBI WGS metagenome assembly MDTB01 (sample SAMN05326650, study PRJNA326480) | marine metagenome | isolation source: seawater | place: Mediterranean Sea | collected 2009 | reverse complement strand
GTATTTCATTTATTTATCTGAGGTTATTGCCAAATCTGCATAAACAATCATTTCTGGTTCAAGCATTTTGTCACAAACTTCTAAAACTCTCATAAACTCTGCATAATCCTCACACGCAATTATCTTATTATCTCCGTTGTCGCTTTTTAACTTAAAGGTTCTAGAACAGATGTCTACTATAACCTCGAATACAAAATCATCCATACCTTGATAATACATTGTTTCTATTATAGCATATGTATAAAAAGAGTCAAGTTAAGTTTTGATAATAAAAATCATAGCGTAGTATGGTGGTAAATTAGCATTATTCGCTGAAGAACCTTGAGAGTTTGTTCCTGTATTACTTGGATTTCCTGTATTTCCGCTAACTGTGTGGTCGTGTGAAGCATCAATACTAACACCTGCAACAGGACTAGGAGAGGAACTTCCTGTTATAGGACTGAATTGGCTTGGTATTTTTGTGAATATACCACTTGTACTTCCATAAGCATTAAAACATTCTGATATTCTGTTAATTTGACCAGTAAGACTTTTATTACTTGTTGTCAAATTAACAGAGTGGCTATGATTATTAATTGTATGACTGTGACTTACAAGAGTTGAATCTTTAGAACCACCAGTATTATGTCTTGAATAATTATTTCCCGCACCAATTAAAAATCTATCTCTCAAATCAGGTACGTTTGATTGACCAAGAATAGTTTGTAATGCACCTGTCGATGCTGTTCCACCATTACATATTTGCCAACCAGAGGGAGCTGTATTACCCCCATATGCAACTATTGTACCAGTTGGAAGTGTTGAATCTGAACCTGCTGGTCCTGGTGGACCAGTTACACCTTGAGGACCTGTTGGACCTTGAGTTCCTTGAGAACCAGGTGTACCTGCTGGACCAGGTGAACCTGAACCACCTTGAGTGCCTTGAGGACCTGTAGGTCCTGTAGGTCCTGTAGGTCCTGTGGGACCTTGAGCACCTGTGTTACCTTTATCTCCTTCAGATCCTTGGGAACCTGTGGGACCTGTGGGACCTTGAGCACCTTGAGAACCTTGAGGTCCTGTTGCACCAGTATCACCTTTATCTCCTTTATCTCCTTTTATACCAGTACCATCATTTCCATCTTGACCTTTTTGACCTTTTACACCTGAAGGACCTGTTGCACCTTGAGCACCTGTAGAACCAGTTGCACCTTTTCTCCAGTTGCACCTTTTTCTCCTTGTGCACCTTGATCTCCCTTTTGACCTTGATCTCCCTTTTGACCTTGATCTCCCTTTTGACCTTGACCACCTTGACTTCCTTGAGGACCTGTTAATCCCTGTGGTCCTTGTGCTCCCTGTGGTCCTTGTGCTCCAGTTGCTCCTTTTTCTCCAACTTCTCCTTTATTTCCTTTCGCTTCTACATCACCCTTTTGTCCTTTTTGTCCAGTTGCTCCTGTTAAACCAACTTCACCTTTTTCACCTTTTGTTCCAACCTCTCCCTTCGCACCAGGATCAGGAATACGATTCCATGCATATCCATTCCACCTCCAAGTAATAGTGCCTACTGTAAAGGTTTCATTTAGAGTTGGATTATTAGGAAAATTAACTGCCATGAAATTATTTAGTTCTAAACACAGTAATATCCAGTTTCAGATTCTTTTGACTCAAAGAAAAATACTTGATTATTTCTGGGTTTTTTACCAAAATACTTTTCATTTGTAACATTCATTCCGTGAGGAAACTTTTTACCATCAAAAAGAACTAATTTATTATATGCAGGTTCTAATGATTTAAGAAGAGTATATTTCTCTTTTGTTCTCCAAGGTTGATGATGCTCATTTATATTATCGATGATATCTAAATGATTAGGTGAGTATAAATTTGTCCCCCATTCGTCGTGAAAATATACTATCCCATTCCATCCTACATCTGTATGTGGCCACCAATAATTATCAACATAATTATTAAATTTCATACTTTCGTCATCCGTCTTAAAAAAAGTAACATTAGTATTAATTTGTGATCTAAATGGATAGTCACCTATTAACGTATTGAGAAAAAAATATATGTGCATCAATCTTTCGTCAAAGTCAGAAAATCTTCTATCTTCAAAATAAATTCCATTATTTGATGGTATTTGATTTATTTTCCATAATCCAACTCTCCCTTCTGCATAAGGTATATCAAAAATATATTCATGAACTTGTTCTGGATATTTGTAGAAATTATCAATCGTAAAAATAGGAGAGTCATCAATATACTCAACTTTTACTTCATTATCTTCCCTTATATCAAATATATTCATTGTTTTTCAACGTAATACCATGTTACAGCAACTCTTTTTTTACCACTCTTAACAGTTTCACCGCAATGAGGGAAACACCAATTAGATGGAAATATTAAAGCATGACCAGGTAAGGGTTTAAATCCTTTATGAGTAAAAAGTGTTTTACCACCCTCAAAATCATTCATTAAATATAATACTATTGAAATTGTTCTATGAAATTCTATTTTTTCTTTTTCATCTGCAACATCATGATGAAAGTCATATTTTTGATCTTCAATATAATCTAAAATTTGTATTCCTTCTCTCCATGATTTAGTACAATATCCACCTATAGCAGGATAAACACTGAACATTTCATTAATTTTTGATATTCTATCTTGATATTCATCCAGAGCAGAATTCATTTTTAAATGAAGATTTTTCGTTAAGTGATTATCTTCATTTAAAGTGTATCCTGTGCTATTTCTTATATCCTGTCTTGTCACACCATTCCCCTGATCAAAAACAGAATTAGTTCTAAATTCTAGAGTATTAATATACTCATTTAAATCTTTAACTTCTTTTGGAGATAAAATTTCAATTGTTTGTATTAAATCAAGCATCAATAATAAAGTAAAAAAACTATGGAGGAGGGGGTTCTGTTATATCAGATGGTCGCCACTTATATGTGCTATCACCTACAGTTGTACCAATTCCAACACCTTCAGAATTATATATGAATCCAATCAAAGATCCCTGTTCTTCAAGAATAGCATAATGACCAGTAGGAGGTTGCCATACATTTGTGTCACCATCCCACACGCATGTGTTTACTACTGTATTTGTAGATGTTTCTATGATAACGTAATTTGCCATAATACTATTATACTACAATTCTAAAATAAAGACAACACCGCTGTTACCATTACCTAATCCATATGAGTTTTTTCCATATTTACCTGAAGATCCCTGACCATAACCACGCATGAATGGATTATATCCACCCTGACCGCCAGAGCCAGCAGAGCCACCATTACCACTTACACCACTACCACCTACTTGGCAATTAGATGTACCTCCTCCACCGCCACCGCCACCGTAGTAGTCTGCTCTCGGAGATCCACCGCCACCATTTCCATAACATGTTTGACCATTTCCATGAGGATCAACATAAGATTGACCTCCACTGCCACCTGAACCAAAATAATATCCACCACCTCCAGGACCTCCAACGTTAACGTTGAAGTGTGAACCCATTTCAGAGGAGTTGAAGAATCTTATTCCATGTCCTCCACCACCTCCACCGCCTGAAGCAGCAGACCATCTTCTTGTACCAGTACCAGTTCCTCCTGCTCCTCCTCCACCGCCAATCATCCAGCAGACGTATTTTGATGTTCCAGACGCTACAGCAACGCTGTTGGCACTGCTAGTCCATGATCTAAAGTTTGCATTAGCAGTGCTGGAACCCGCTGGACCTGGTGGTCCTGAACTACCACTCGATCCTTGAGGACCTTGAGGACCTTGAGGACCTTGAGGTCCTGTTGAACCTTGAGGACCTGTATTACCTTGAGGACCTTGTGCTCCAGTTGCACCTTTTTGACCTTGAGGACCTGTTCCACCTTGAGAACCTGTATTACCTTGAGGACCTTGAGGACCTTGTGCTCCAGTTGCACCTTTTTGACCTTGAGGACCAGTTCCACCTTGAGAACCTGTATTACCTTGAGGACCTTGTGCTCCAGTTGCACCTTTTTGACCTTGAGGACCTTGACCACCTTGAGGACCTTGAGCTCCAGTTGAACCTGTGTTTCCTAATTCTCCTTTTTGTCCTTTGCTTCCAGTTGAACCAACGTTACCTTGACCACCTTGAGGACCTTGTGCTCCTGTTGAACCTTTATCTCCTTGAGATCCTTGAGGTCCTGTTACACCTAATTCACCTTTTTGTCCTTTATCACCAGTAGAACCAGTATTACCTGTACCACCTTGAGGACCTTGAGGTCCTGTAGCTCCCTGAGGTCCTGTTACACCTAATTCACCTTTTTGTCCTTTATCACCAGTAGAACCAGTAGTACCTTGATTACCTTGAGGTCCTGTAGCACCTTGAGGACCTGTGTTTCCACCGACACCTTTTTGACCTTTTTCTCCCTTCTCACCTGTATCTCCCTTTTGACCCTTTTGACCTTGAGGACCCTGTGCTCCTATCTCGCCCTTTTGTCCTTTATCTCCTGTAGCACCAGTAACACCTACTTCACCCTTTTGTCCTTTGTCACCTGTAGGACCTTGCACAGTTGAAGGTGCTCCTTTTTCTCCTTTATTTCCTGTCGCATTGTTTCCATCCGCACCCACTTCACCCTTTTGTCCTTTGTTTCCTTTTGCCTCTACATCTCCTATGTTTCCTTTCTGTCCTATTTCACCCTTCTGACCTTTATCACCAGTGACACCTTTTTGACCTTTATCTCCTTTTTGTCCTTTTTGTCCTTTGTCACCTGTAGCACCTATTTCACCCTTTTGTCCTTTCTGACCTGTATCACCTGCGAGTTTGATATGGGCAGTATCACCATTTACAGTGATAGAGTTACCTGTACCAACAAATCTTAAATTTGTAATACCAGTTCCAACAACTAATCCTTCGGACTGAATACCTACAGCAGAAACAAAAGTATTACTTACACCTGTTAAACCCTGTCCACTTCCTCTGAATGTACCACCAGAAGCATGGAATCCAGAACGACCAGTAACAACACCAACCGAATCTACGTTTTTTACATCCTCATATGTTAAAACACCACCAACAGTCATGTTACCAGTAATGTTTGCTGATGTAAATGTAGGATTAGATGGTAATCTCGCATTATCAAGAGTACCTGAAGTAATTAATGATGCTGGTATTTTTAATCCTGACTTCGCATTTCTACCAGAGTCAAGAACTCGATTACCGCCAATATATAATTCGTTTGCTTTAATACCTTTTCTATTACCTGTTTTATCTACAACTTCTAAATCACCACTAGAATCTTTTTTTAATTTTGTTTCTCCAAGATTAATTGAATCATCAGAAGGATCAATCGTAATTGAACCCGTACCAATTGTCAATATACCCGTTACTCTCGCATCGCCAGTTACAACTAAATCTTCACCAAAAGTCGTGCCACCACCAACATGTAATTTAGCGACTGTCGTGATACCTGCTGCAAGGTCACTTGTTCCTGCACCTGCTACAATAGGACCACTAAAGGATGATGCTGTGATAATACCAGTGAATACTGCTGCACCTGAATTATAAATTGTCGCACCATGACCTATAGGTGTGTCTGAACCTAAAACATTAATTCCTGCAATTTCAATACCAACATTATGTACATTACTTGTTCCTGTTTTGAAGTTTGATGCAGTCGCAATACCAGTTAGTGTAATATCTTCACTAACTATATGTGACTCTGTATGAATACCAGGACCGTTAACTTGTGATATATCGTTCAACGACATTTGTTACAAAATATGCAATATAATGTATTTATATAGTTATTTAAGATGGAATTGTTGGAAAGGTTGCATTCTCTGGATCTGCCTCAGTTGCAGGTAAGTCTCTAAGACTTTGACGATATGTTTTCCACTCAGTTTTTTTTGAATCTGTCAATGGTGAATCTGTAAATTGTGTCCAATCACTTTCTCTCAATAACATATCTCTCATATGTCGAAGAGCACTGATATAATCAGTTCCAAAACTTTCTTTTATTGTTGGCCATGCATCTAGAGTTGACATTAGATTTCAATTATAAAATTTTTAGATATTTATATTATAAGATTAGTTTCTCCAAAATTATTACTAGCTAACCAACCAGTCGCAATATATTTGGCACTATAAGGTGGATTACCTCTATGCAGGTGTGTAAATGAACCAGGAAAAATTAATACTCGACCTGCTTTTGGTTTAATCTTTTGTTTCTGATATAAAAATTCTGTCTCTCCACCCTCTTCTACATCATTAAAATATACTGACCAAACTAAAGTTCTATGTGCACAAGCAATATTATTTGATTCTGAATGCCAATCATGATATCCCTCAGTTGGTATCGTTTTTTGTAAAATACAAGTTGTACTATGATAATTAAAATTTTTAAGAAATGGAAACCATTCAAGATAAATTTCTAAACATGCTCTTACACCTGTCATAATATGATTTGATATGAGAGGATTAAACGCAGCAATGTCCAATTGAGCGTCTTTTACACTTGTATTACTTCTTGGAACAATTTGAGTTGACTCATCTAACATCTTGATGACATGAGTATTAAAATCATCCAATATAACATCATCCCACACACCTATAAAATCTTTCTTTAGAAAGATCGTAGGTGGATTAATTGTTTGTTCAAACATAATTAAAGATCAGAATCTCCTTCTATTTTTTTTATTGGTTCCTCGATTGCTCTCATATTAATTGTTTGTGACAATCTATCCAGAGTTTCATTTCTAAATGATTCGACAGCAGCACCAGTTTGTCTTTGTTGCTGAGAATTTTCAATCATCAACAAAGGCATCCACGTTACAGCACATCCCCATTCATCAACTGGTTCACCAGTCTGAGGATTTGTCCCTCTAATCTGAGTAAACCATGAACACTGAAGTCCAATACAATCTTTACCAATTAAAGGGCAAAATTTTCCCTGTTCAAGTTTCATATTAAGTCTTTGTTGCTATTATAACATCAGTATACTGAACAGCCAAGTTAAATTGAGGATTTGAAAACCCATGACTGTGACCTTGATTACTACCTACAGATGAAGTTCTACCTACGTTTGACACAGAACCAGACGCAGATATGTTATACGATTCATATAAATTACCTGCACCAGATCCAGAACCAGGATAGTTGTTAGCACTCATGTTTGTACCATTTCGTAACTGTCCATGATTACCCGATCTAAATGCAAGGTGATAGTGAGATGGAATTTGGTTTGATGTTAGTGTATGACTTGAAACTGAACCATTACCAGTGGTTATTGTGGTATTAAATCTACCTGAAAATGAATAATCACCACCATTAGTAACGCTTCCGCTCACTAATCTCAATGCTCGATCATTCAGAGAAGTATCCTTTGTCCATCCTGATGGTGCTGATGTTTGTTGGAATAACATTCTCGTTCCAGCAGGGAAACTCGCTAAGTTTCCAGTGATGGTTCCAGTTACATTTAAATTACCACTTACCACTAAAGTTGAACCATTAAAAGTCAAATTTGATTCGGCATTTAGTGTTGTTCCACTTACACTGGTCATTACTCGATCATTACCAGCGTTAGTTATTGTTGCTGAACCAGATGGACCTGGTGGACCAGCAACTCCTTGAGGACCTGTAGGTCCTTGTGCTCCCCCTGTTCCTTGACTACCTTGAGGACCTTGAGGACCTGTTGGACCTTGAGCACCTGTACTACCTTTGTCTCCTTCTGTTCCTTGAGCACCTTGAGCACCTTGAGTGCCTTGAGGACCTGTTGGTCCTTGTGCTCCCTGTGGTCCTTGTGCTCCCGTTGAACCTTTATCTCCTTGAGATCCTTGAGGACCTTGTGCTCCCGTTGAACCTTTATCTCCTTGAGCTCCTTGAGATCCTTGTGCTCCCTGTGGTCCTTGTGCTCCTACCTCACCTTTCTGACCTTGATCTCCTTTCTGACCTTGAGAACCTTGTGGTCCTGAATTAGCAGCAACCCAATTTAATTCTGTGCCTGTTGAAGATAGCACCTGTCCAGATGTTCCCAGATCTCCATCTTTATCTTGTAGTCCACCATATATTTTTACTCCATCAGTAGTTGTTTCAAATCTTTTTAATCCATCTTCATATAATTCAACAGACCCATCTGGTATAAATTTTCCCATAACTTTGTTAGGAGAAGATAAATGTCTAAATTCTATCGGACTTGAACCAGATTGAAATACCAATCCACCGTCACCATTGTCATGTATGATACTTTCTGTCCCATTATGAAATATTCTTAAATCACCTAAATTACCATTTCCACCATCACCAAATCCTATCTCTACATTATCTAAAAATCTTAAATTATTTGTTGATTTGTCAAATGTTATGGAAGATACTCCAGTCGCACCATGAAACTCAACATCATTTTTAAATGTCGTGACACCAGTAATATGTACATCATCTAATTCAGAAATACCATCTATATCTACGTTTCCAGTAAAAGTTGCAGAACCAACATTATTAATACGAAATCTCTCAGTGCCCTCAGTTGTAACTTTGAAATGTCCGTCTGATCCTGTATCAACTACTTCTGCTTCAGTATTTCCTTCAAATATTTTATCTGCGAATCCATCTCCTTTCAGACCTTTGATACCATCCGCACCATCATCACCAGCAAGACCTTTTTGACCTTTATCACCTGTAGCTCCCGTGTCACCTTTTTGTCCCTTATTACCTTGTGCTTCGACTGCACCCTTTTCACCTTTTTGACCTTGATCTCCTTTCTGACCTGTGCTTCCTGTAAGTCCTTGAGTTCCTACTTCTCCTTTATTTCCTTTCGCACCTGTATCTCCAATTCCACCTGCATTCGCTAAAACCCATTGTGCACTATCAGCATCAACATAATAAACATATAAATCACCACTATCACTCTCCCACCATAGTTCACCATTTCTAGCACCTGAAGGAGGATTATCTGATATTGTGACTGGATTTACTGTAATTGTCGCAGCAATACCAGGAAAACCTGAAGGACTTTGAACACTAACATTTGCAGTAACAGCAGCACCCACAAAATTTAATTGAGTTATACTACTCGCTGCAGATACTGGATTCCCTTCATCAAATACAGAAATAGCACCTGCTACAAGACCACCACCGATAGGTACCCAATATCTTTTACCAGGAAAACCTGGTACTGCAACTAATTGATATTGTGAACCTGATGGAACTGCAGGACCAGTTATAGGATCTGATAAGTTTGGTTCAGCTTGATCTAATCCAAGATATTGATATCTGTCATCAGTTAATTTATCTTGTGGTCTTCTTTTTTGTCTTCCACTTAAATACTTTGGCATATTACGACGTACTATTTTCTAGAATACTTGCGATTAGTTCCATCTGAAGTGGTGCGAAGAAACCACCAGATAAACTAGCTCCAACATTTACACGTATTCCATTCAATCCAACTGTGCTAATTGTTAATGTCTGACCAGATGCAGGGTCAGTCGATCTAGGATATGCGTGTTCAGTCGCACGATTATCCATCGTACATGTAAAAATAATAGAATTATCTGCAATTGATATTGTATCATTATTTTGTAAATTATGATTTGTACTTAAGGTAAGGACTATTTCACCTTGAGCTAATAAAACTCCATGTATAGTTTTTGTACCAGGTCCACCATTATAGACTGCGTTAATTACATTAAATTTGGTACCATTTGAGGGATTACCATCTTGACTGTTTACAACTGTTACTGCATTATCTCTTGCTCTCTCAAAATAATGAATGGCAGAATTATAAAAGTGTGGATATCCTTTACTACTACCTACAACTGCAGAAAAAGTTTTTGATACTCCAACATTTCCTATTAACGTATCAACTGTATATGATTGTTGAGGATCTGGAAATATAGTTGTTGTAATACCTGTACTACCTGAACAAGTAAATGCAATCCCACTTAAAGTTACTGGGTCAGTAACATTTAAATTATGTGCTTCTTTCGTGGTTATAGTTGCTATGCCAGATGGTTCGTCATAGTCAACATTCTGTATTATACCAACTCCCTCCTGTGTTCCTCGAACATAAATTTGATCCAATATAAGTGGTGTCTTTTCTAATACTAATCTTCCATCAATTAAGATTACTGCATCATTAGGGGGTATCTCCGCATCTTTTATAACTCTAATATCTCTTGTATTACCTGTGCTTCTTGACGTTCTCTTTTGAATGAATGAAACTGTGGGATAAGTTGTTCCAATACCAACATTAGATACTTGTGTGTACAACAATAAAGCAGAGGTGCCAGTAGGAACTTCATAAAGTTTTTGCAGACCTGGTGCAACAGGAACTGCAATGGATACAAATTTATTGACTGGTGCGATTGCCATATTATCTCAATGCTAATATCAGTGGTGTAAGTTGTGCTTGGATTGCTCTATTAAAGTCTCTTCCTCGAATTGTAGATGTAGTTTGATCGATTGTTAATCCATCACCAATTCTGAAATTACCTTTTTGATCTGTGCTAGTAAATGGAACTTGACCTCCATTAATAGCAATTACTTCATTCTCAGGTATCGGTTTTCCACCTTGGAATGGGTTCGATGTATTTATGTCTGTACCAGCACCGATATATTCAAATGAGTGTGAACTAGTAATTATACGACTTAATCTCACCATCTTGACTTGAGTGTTGTTGAAAACTGGATATGGAATAAATTCGTTGAAAGTAATTGTCGATATTCCTGTTACTGCTGCTGAT
>MDTB01074432.1_pt1 | contig 10693 bp, 11 predicted proteins | sample 811161 | NCBI WGS metagenome assembly MDTB01 (sample SAMN05326650, study PRJNA326480) | marine metagenome | isolation source: seawater | place: Mediterranean Sea | collected 2009 | reverse complement strand
TTATATATAAACGTACTATAAATTAAAAAAGAATGAAAATTCTTATTATTCAACAAAGATACGGAATCGGGGATATGGTAATTTTTTTACCTTATATTCATGCAATTTCAAAAAAATTTAATACTAAAGTAAGTTTATTGGCCAAAGACACATCTAAGGCTAAACAAATAATGGAAAAGGATTCTCATATTGATGAGATTATTACTTTAGATAGCGAGAAAGATGGATTGAGCGGTATTTTTAAACTTTCTAATGAATTAAAAAAAAGAAACTTTAATAAAGTATTTATTTTCAATAGTTCATTAAGATATTATTTAGTTGCAAAACTCTCAGGAATTAAATTAATTTATCAATACCCTTTATTTAGATCTAAAGATAATATTGTTCATAGTGCAAAAATTTTTACTGAAAATATTACAGGAAATATTGTTTCAACTGAACCAAACCTAGAAATTAAAAGTACGATTAATATTTTTAATAAGGATTTTAAACATATTTGTTTAGGAATATCTGCATCTGGTCCTACAAAAAGGTGGGATATAAATAATTATATTAAACTTTGTGAGGAGCTATCAAAAGTAAGAAAATGTAAATTTTACGTCGCTGGCGGAAAAAATGATATTAAATTAATTAATGAGTTTAAAAACTCTGAAGTTGGTAAAAATTGTCAGTCATTTGAAAATCTGAGTATAAAAGAAACTTTACCAATTATTAAGAATTGTGATTGTTATATTGGAAGTGATACAGGATTTGCTCACTTGTCCGTCGCCTTAGGAATAAGGGCTTTAACTTTATTTATGGATTCACCAGTTATGGCCTATGGAAGATATTCTGATAGAATGTCAGTAATAGAACCTGAGGGCGAAAAAAATACTACATCACATAATACCTTGGGATCTAAGCGAATATCATTTGAAAAAACACTACTCAAAGCAAAAGAGATCTTAAATTAATTAAAATCATTTTTTAAAATAGTTTCTTTAGCTTCTGAAACCATCTGTGCTAATTTCGTTGTATCAGTGTCATTTCTGTCAGGGTGTAGTTTTGACATTATTTTTTTATATTTGGATAATACTTCGTTCTTTGAGCATCCTTTTTTACATCCAAGAATATTATACGCATCATCTAATGAGATATTTGATGAAGCTTTTGAATAATTAGCTCCTGATGAAAATGAATACCTGCCTGTTTGTCGAAGATAACTTATTAATCTCCATAATTGAAATAATTGAAAAAGTCCGCCTATACCCTTCAGTTTAATAAGTGGAACTAAAAGTAATAAGATGGGAATACTAAATGCATACCTTCCAACAAAGAATAGGGTGATAGCAAAAAGAATTCCGATTGTGAAAATAATATACCGGATGCCTTTTGCGATTTTTTTGCTACTTGCTTTAGCAAAAAAATTCAATAAAAGGTATAAAGAAACTAAAACTATTCCAATGAGTAAAAAATAATTCATAATTTTATATATGAAAATACCACAATTAAGGAAGCAAACTGAAAAGAAAAATTGTCATGGATATTCATGGGAGGACGATTATTCCTGGATACATCAAGATAATTGCCTTGAAATCTTAAGAGATACAAAAAAATTAAACCCCGAAGTTAGAAAATATCTTGAGGAAGAGAACGCATATACAAAAGAAAATATGAAAGATACTGAAAATCTACAAAAAAAAATTTTCAAAGAAATAGAGGGAAGAATAAAGTTAGATGATGAAAGCCTTCCATTTATTGATAAAAATTATGAATACTGGACCAAAACCACTAAAGAGGGAAACTATTCAAAAAAGTTAAGAAAAAAAATTGGTAGTGATAAAGTTGAATGTTATTTTGATGGTGACATCGAAGCAAAAGGGAAAAAATTTTTTAGCACTGGCGATTTAGTTGTATCAAACAACGATGAATTTTTAGCTTATTCTATTGATGATAAAGGTGGCGAATATTTTACAATATTCGTAAGAAGAATAGCGGATAATAAAATAATTGAAAAAATCGAGGACACAGCTGGTGGGATAGTTTGGTCTTATGATGATAAATCATTTTTTTATAGAAAGCATGATAGCCAGAAAAGACCAAGACAAATTTTACAGCATAAATTGGGTTCTCCAATTAAAGAAGATATTTTAATTTTCGAAGAACAAGATGAACGTTTTACTTGTTCCATTGATACCACTTCTTGTGAAAAATTTTATATGATTGAAACTAGCGAACATACCACAAGTGAGACATACTATTTTCATAAAGATGAAAAAAAGTTTGAACCAAAATTATTTTTAAAAAGAGAGGATGGAATTCTTTATAGTATGGATAGTTTCGATGGTTATTGGTACATGCATACCAATAAAGATGCTGAAGATTTTAAAATATTAAAATGTTCGAACGATAAAATAAATGATTGGAAAGATTTTGTACCTGCTAAAAGTGGAACTTTAATAGGTGGTCTAACCTTTTTAAAAAAATGGATAATTCGATCAGAAATATCAAATGCTCTTTCTAAAATTTTGGTCAGAAGTGTTGAGACAGGAAATGAAGAAGAATTAATTTTTACTGATGAAAAAGTAATATCACCAGGAGTTTCTCTTATTAGAAAGGATAAAAATACTGATTTGATAAGAGTAGGTTATGAGTCTCCCAAAACTCCAAATAGAATTTTTGAATATAATATTCAAACAAAAGAAAAAAAAATTGTTAAAGAACAGATAGTACCTTCTGGACACAATAGAGATGATTATGTTGTAGAAAGACTTACATGTGAAAGTCATGATGGTCAAAAAATTCCTATGACTGTTACCTACCACAAAAAAACTAAAATAGATGGAAGTGCTCACTTATTATTGTATGGGTATGGAAGTTATGGAAGTTCCATGTGGCCAGCGTTTTCAATATCTAAATTTTCTTTGATAGATAGAAATATAATTTGGGTAACTTGTCACATAAGGGGTGGACTTGAAAAAGGTATGGCATGGTGGCGTGAAGGTAAAATGCTTAATAAGAAAAATACTTTTTCAGATTTTATAAGTTGTGCAAAATTTTTGATAAAAAAAAAATATACAACAGAAAAAAAGATTATAGCTTATGGCGGAAGTGCCGGAGGACTTTTGGTTGGTGCAGTCTTAAACGAAGAACCAGATTTATTTTTGGGAGCAATTAATGCAGTGGGATTTTTGGATTGCCTTCAAACTAATATGGATCATACTCTCCCGCTTACAAAAGGTGAACTAAGAGAGTTTGGTGATGCCAAAAATAATAAAGATCACTTCGAATATATACGTTCATATGCTCCATACGATAATATTGATAAAAAAAATTATCCTCATATTCTACTTACTACCTCCTTATCAGATTCCAGAGTTCTTTTTGATGAGCCAACAAAGTATTGTGCAAAATTAAGAGATAATAAAACTGATAATAATTTATTGCTTTTAAAATGCGAAATGGACGCTGGTCACGGATCAAGGTCTGGAAGAAAAAATATAATTGAAGACATCGCTTTCGATTATGCTTTTGCTCTAAAAATTGCTGGAAAAGTATCTTAAAAACAATTTTTACTGCTAAAAGCAACAACTATATTTTTAGAATTAATCTCAAATCTTCTCTCACATTTTATTTTAAATTTAGCGTCGTAATAAACAAATATTTTGTTCTCATTAACTCCAGTTTCAATAAAATCAGGCTTACCAAATTCTATTTTTAAATCCGATTCGGTTTTATTTAAAAATTTATTTAATTTTTCAGTTTCTTTGATCGAAGCCTCATCAACTTTTTTTGAAACAGTTTTGCAACCTGTGATTATAATTATTAAAACTGATAAAATTAAAATTTTTTTCATAATTCCATATTAAATGAACAATTTTCGAATTTAATAATTATAACGAACTAAGTTATAAACAATATACAACTTTAAATTTAAATTTAACCCGTTTTGAACTTTCAAATTTTTTTAACTACAGTTAAAGTCTCCTCGAATTGAACATAGGAGAAAAATTATGATGAACAAATATTTTGAGTACAAGAAACATAAAACTAGTTTTAGAACAGAAGTTATAGCTGGAGTTACAACATTTCTAACGATGGCTTATATTATGTTCTTAAATCCATTTATTCTTTCAGGAGAATTTGCTGGAACAGAAAAAGGTTTTTTTGATTTTGGGGGCGTCTTTACCGCAACAATTGTCGCTGCAGCTTTATCATGTTTTATAATGGGGTTTGTTGGACGTACATGGCCAGTCGGTCTTGCAAGTGGCATGGGATTAAATGCCCTGGTAGCTTTCGGTATAGTTGCTGGTATGGGTTTCACACCTGCTGAAGCATTAGCCGCAGTATTAATTGCCGGTGTTCTTTTCTTACTAGTTTCTCTTACGCCTATAAGAGCTTGGATAATTAATTCTATTCCAAAAAGTTTAAAACTCGGTATTGGTGCTGGAATAGGTTTGTTTCTTGCAATTATTGGTTTGGAAATTATGGGAGTAGTTGGAGACCATCCAGTTACCCTGGTCACTTTAGGAGATATAAAGAATCCACTTGTTTTGTTAGGTTGCCTAGCTTTGGTTGTAATGATTGCTTTAGAAAAACTTAAAGTCAAAGGAAATATTATAATTGGAATTTTGTTCTTTAGTATTTTGGCCTGGTTACCTATGTGGGAATGGACCGGTTCAACAATTAAAGATGGAGCATCGCTAGCAAAATTTAATGGTATCTTTTCAGCGCCTCCTTCAATGAGTTATTTGTTTGATGCTTTTGATGGCTTTAGCACTGGAAAAGTTTTTACTGCTAGCGGCCTAACAGTTATTTTTACATTATTCTTTGTAGATTTCTTTGATACTGCTGGAACTTTAACTGCAGTAGCAAATGTTGCGGGAAAAGTTGATAGCAAAGGAAAAGTACAAGATATTGAAAAAGCTATGCTTGCAGATAGTATTGGAACTGTGGCTGGCGGACTTATGGGAACGACTACTGTAACAAGTTATGTTGAGTCTGGAGCTGGAGTAAAAGCTGGAGGTCGAACAGGAATGACTTCAATAGTTATAGGAGTTCTTTTTCTTTTATGTTTGGGCTTTGCGCCTCTAGCAACTAGTCTTCCAAAAGAAATCGATGGTGCAGCACTTGTATATGTATCGGTTTTATTCGTAAGAAATATTGTAGATATTGACTGGAATGATATTGCTGAATCTGCTCCGGCAGTAATAGCAATGATAGTAATGCCTCTGACATATAGCATTAGTAACGGTATTGCTATGGCGTTTATAGCTTATGCATTAATCAAAATTTTAAGTGGTAAATCTGCAAAAACTTCACCAGCAATATGGGTTGTAGCAGTATTAAGTGTATTAAGTTTTACTCTTTAAAAAATAACAATTATTAATAAAGGCCGGATATTTTGTCTGGCCTTTATTTTTTATGCTTTTTATTTAGTTCCTCTATTCGTATCTCCTCATAGCGTTCAAAAGGCTGAACTATCCAAGGATTATTTTTAAGAGTAATTGCACAAAAATCAGGATTAAAGGTTGACTTCGCTTTTTTCCATAGAACTGCAGTTTTAATTGATTTTATTTTTCCTTTGAGTGGAGGATATTTTTTTAACCATTCTATACTTCTATTTAAAGTAACCCCGGTATCTGAGAGATCGTCACACAAAAGTAAATTTCCTCCCAGATTTTGGACTGTAGAACTCATCTCTCTTGAGAAGATCAATTCTCCTTGTTGATCCTCTATTCCTTTTCCTGAATAAGATTCTACGGCCAAATAAGCACATTTTAATTTAAAAACTCGACTCAAAACATCTATGATTGGTGCCCCGCCTCGCATTATGCCAATAAGAAGATCAGGCTTGTAATTTTCATGAATTTGAACTGCAAGTTTTTCAACTGTTGCGTTGTATTCATCCCAGTTGATAAAAAGTTTTTCAGCCATAGAAAAAATTAAATCATTTTAAAGTAGATGTAAATAAATTTAATATTGTACTGGTTCATTATCTACTGAATACCACAAAGCCATTACAGCTAAAGTACAGAATGGTGAAAACTTTTTTTGTAGTTTTTTAACAAAAAAATTTGGTGGTAAATATTTCTTTTTATAATTATTTGAAATAGCTCTTAACAAACCTATATCCTGTACAGGCCAAACATTTGGCCTATTGTAAAAGAATATTAAAACCATTTCACTCGACCATCTTCCTATTTGTCTAAGAGAAGACAGATAATTTATTGCATCTTCATCTGACATTTGTTTTATCAATTTAGGATCAAATGATTTGTCTAAAATTTTTTTTGCTAGACTTTTAATTCCTTTAGCTTTCATTCTGCTTAGGCCACATTTTCTTAAATCTGATATAGTTAACTTTGAAACAATTTTTGGTTTAATTTTACCCTTACATTTTTTTTCGAATTTAGAAAAAACTGAGTCTGCAGCAGAAACAGATATTTGTTGTGAAATTATTGATCTACTTAGCGAGTAAAAAAAATTCTTTCTTGTAGTTAAGTGGCCTTTGTATTCTGAAAGAAGTTTGCGCATTACTTTATCGCGCTTTGAGAGATACCTCTTGCCTTTGTTCCACCACTTAGGTTTCATATCTTGGGGGAACCACTTGTTTTTTTAAAGTCTTTTCTCTTCTAAATATTATGTAGGTACCAGCAACTATAAAAAGAGCACCAATCAATGTTGTTAGTTTTAATGATTCGTCAAATAAGAAGTATCCTGCGGTCGCCGCAAAAACTAGTGATAAATATTTTATAGGAGTTACTAATCCTGTATCTGCCATCCGCAATGATTGGGTAAGCAGTATGTTGGCATATCCTCCTGCTAATCCTAATATTATAAATAAAAAAGCCTCAAATAATGTTGGCCAAATCCAACCGTTAATAATTGTCACTAAACCAATTAACATTGACAAAAGAGAGAAATAAAAAGCTATTAAATAATTTGGTTCTGTTTTTGATAAAGATTTTATAGATAACGCAACTTGTGCAAAACCAAATGCAAAAACTAAAGGCATAAAATAAAAATAATTAAACTCCACAAAAGTCGGTTTAATAATAATTAAACCCCCAATTATCCCAAGAATAATTGCAGAAATTCTTGTTAGTCTTATTTTTTCTCCTAGAAAAAGTGCAGATAAAATAGTTACAAAGACAGGACCAAGAAAAGTTAAAGAAATACAATCGGCTAACTCAACATTTCTTAAACCAATAAACAGTGCAATAATTGCTATTGCTCCCCATAATGCTCTCCAGGCATGTAGGCCGGGTCTTTTTGTTTTATAAAAAGTAAAAATTTTTTCTTTAGGAATTAATAAAAAGATAGGTATCATTCCGAAGAAGAAACGCATGAAAAGAACTTGGCCGAAAGGGGCGTCTTTCAAATACTTTACGATTATATCCATAATACTGAAGCAAGCTACACTTGCGATCATATAAAGAATAGCCAATTGAGATTTTGTGAGCAAAATTACCACCTTTAAATTAATCAATTATCATAATAAAATTTAAATTAATATGAAAACTTTAATTTGCGGAATAGGGTGCTTCTGGATTGAAAACAAATTTAAAAATTTAGATGGTGTAATGTCAACAGAAGTGGGCTATTGCGGTGGAAAAACCAGTGAGACAAACTATGAGAAAGTATGTAATGGGGTTTGCGATTCCGCTGAGGTTGTAAAAATTAATTTTGATGAGAAAAAAATTAGCTACGAAGACTTACTAAGATTTGTTTTTTCAATACATGATCCTACAACGCTTGACTCACAGGGGGTTGATATAGGAAGACAATATAGAAGTGAAATTTTCTATTCTGATGAAGCACAAAGAAAAAGTGCTGAAAAAATCAGAGGAGAGATAAATAAAAAACTTAATGGTAAAGTTGTTACTAAAATTTCAAAGGTACTAAATTACAAAAAAGCAGAAGAATATCACCAAAAATATTACGACAAAAAGACTATTATATGAATTTAGTGAATACTCATTGGCTTGAAAAAAATTTAGATAAAGTAAAAATATTTGATGCTAGTTGGCATATGCCATCCTCGAAAAGGAATGCAAAAAAAGAGTACGGGGAAAAACATATTAAAGGTGCTATTTTTTGGGATGTAGATGTGCACAGTGACAAGGATTCTCCTTATCCTCATATGATGAGCAACTCAGATTATTGGGCTCGAATGCTGCAGTCTTTTAGAATTAAAAATAATGATCATATTGTTGTTTATGATTATAGCGATACATATAGTTCGTGTAGATTGTGGTTTGCTCTAAGATATTTTGGTCACCAAAAAGTTTCAGTCTTGGATGGTGGTATGAAAAAGTGGTTAAAAGAAAATAGACCTTTGAATAAAGAAATAAATCATGAAATTGAAAAGTTTAATAATATAGAAAAATTAAATCCAGCAGATAAATATGATGTTAATGAAAATACTGAGTGGATAAAAAATAAAAAGCAAATAGATGAAAATATTAAAAATGTTTCCTTTCAAACTGTTGATGCTAGAAGTCGCGAACGTTTTGAAGGTAAAGTTGATGAACCTCGTTCTGGATTAAAAAGAGGGTGCATAATTGGTTCAAAAAATATTCCTTTTAAAGATTGTATTAATTATGAAACAAATACTTTTAAGACCAAAGATGAATTAACTAAGATTTTTAATAAAAATAAGGTAGATCCAACTCGACCTATTGTTTTTACCTGCGGATCTGGAATGACAGCATGTGTTTTAGGTCTGGCATATTCTCTGATAAGTGGTAAGAATGCTGTGATTTATGATGGCTCTTGGTCAGAATACGGAAAAAAATGAAAAGATCTAAAAAAGTAACTATTGGAATTATAATATTTTTTATAATTATTGCTACTGTTATAGGCGGTAGAACAGCAATGGGTCTTTATTTCAAAAAAAAATTTGGAAAACGACCTCCTCCAGGTGTCGTAGTCGAAATAGTATCTGAAAAACGTTTTAATAAAACTATAGAGAGTTATTGTACAGCTTTGAGTAGCAAGACAAAATCTTTCAAAATCAAGAAAAGTGAACTACTCGAACCGTTAAAATTTAAAGCCGCAAAAAAAGGTGAAATAATTGCAAAACTGCAAGATAAAAATATTGTTGCGCCTTTTTCGGGTACTGTTGGGACACGAGGAATAAGTTCGTCAATATTAGGGACGGATTCGATAATATTAACAATAGATGACTCAAAAAAAATATTATGCGATTTACAAATTCCAGAGATTTTTGCTGCCAAATTGAAAAAAGGATTAAGAGTTAACGCAAAATTTTTAGCATATAAAGATAAAATATATAATGGTGTTATTATTTCTCGTACTTCAAGAGTTGATGCACAAACTAGAAGTATATTAGCTAGAGCACAGATTAATAATAAAAACCTTGAAATTTTACCTGGATCTTTGCTTGATATTGAACTTCTTTATGATGAAAAAGAAGCAATTTCAGTGGTTGATACTAGTATTATTTTTGAAGATGAAAAAAAATTCGTTTATAAAATTTTAGAAAACAATAAAATTCAAAAAACAGAAGTAACTACAGGGATTAGAAAAGACGGGAATCTCGAAATTATCGAAGGTCTAAATACAGACGATAAAATTGTAAAAGAGGGTCTGGCGAGATTAGCTGACGGGATGATTGTGAGACCTATAGTAAAATAATATGCACAATTTTTGTTTGCTTAATATTAAAAGACCAGTTTTAAGTTCAGTATTCTCTCTTTTATTAGTTGTTTTTGGTCTCTACACTTTTTTTGAAATAAGCACTAGAGAGCTGCCAAAAAATCTTCAGCCTCCTGAAGTTGTTATATCCACAAAATATACGGGTGCAAGCCCATCGATAATTGCCTCTGAAATATCTGAGCCAATCGAATTGGCGGTTGGTGGAGCGGAAGGTATTAGATCAATTGATACGATATCTGAAATTGGCAGAAGTACAATTAAAATAGAATTTTTTACAAGTATAGATATTGATGATGCGGCTAACGATATAAGAGAGAGAATTGCTAGGATCATAGATAATTTACCTGAAGATAGTAAAGCTCCAGAAGTAAGAAAGGCTTCAGCAGGATTTTCAACCAGCATGTGGCTTTCGGTTAGTAGTACTTCTTGGAACTCTTTAGATATAGGAGACTACGTTAAACGTAATTTAGTAGATGCGTTCAGTTCGGTTCCAGGTACAGGAAGAGTAATTGTTGGAGGAATAAATGAAAAAGCTGTAAGAGTTTATTTAAACCCTGTCAAACTAATAGCAAATGACTTAGATGTTAGAGAAGTTGAGGCCTCTATTAGAAAAAATAATATAGCAGTGCCAGCAGGAACTATTGAAGCTAATAACGTTGATTTAACACTTGATTTAGGAAAAACATATACGAATATTAAATCAATCAAAAAACTTCCAATAAAAAAAATAAAGGGAAAGACAATAACTTTAGCCGATTTGGGTGAAGTAAAATATGGTCCCATATCTGAAAAGACTCTTTTCAAGGCTCAAAGTCCCGATGTATTGAATGAAAATACAGTTGGCATTGGAATTTATGCTCGAACAAATGAAAGCACTGTAACGCTATCAAATAATATAAGAAAAAAAATTTTAGAGGTAAGAAAAACATTACCTGAAGGTCTCAAATTATCTGTGAGTTTCGATAGAGCAACTTATATCAAAGAAGCTATACAAATGTGCTATCAATCAATAATTTTAGCTTTATTATTA
>MDTB01033102.1_pt1 | contig 10694 bp, 9 predicted proteins | sample 811161 | NCBI WGS metagenome assembly MDTB01 (sample SAMN05326650, study PRJNA326480) | marine metagenome | isolation source: seawater | place: Mediterranean Sea | collected 2009 | reverse complement strand
CCACCTGCCAGTTAGTCGCTGCTAGCGGGATGATTGGTAATATTCATATTAGAATCAAATTCTAGTAGTCCGTCTCTTATCCACTGTGATGGGACTACCTGAGGGCCGCGCTTGAGCGTAGGGAAAACCGCGGCATCCTCTTTCGTTTGCGCCGGCCACACATTGTCGGCAACTGCAGCTTGCCGCACGATAATTTCATCTGGTGTCACGTTCCAGACTACCATGTCCTCAGCTAGCGTTAGCGGGCCATCATAGGTGGTTCTAATTTCCTCCAACACCTCGTATTTTGTGTCTAAATCATTGAAGAAATGATAGGCGACGGCAAGGCGTGGCTTTACAGTATTAAAAACCTTACCCGCCTGAGATGGTGAGGTATGGTATTTCGTGGCAACCATCTCGGCGACATGAGGCTCAAACCCGCGGCGACGGACCAGAGTATTAGCTGTCATAAAGGACTCATGGATAACGATATCAGCATCGCGGGCATATTCTAGGAACCACTTGTTGGGGTTTGTATCAGACGAATATACAATCGTGCGGTTATTCCATTCCAATCGAAAGCTCACAGCCCCGTCGGAAATATGGATTGCTGGAAAGGATTTTATTTTTACGCCATTTTCTTCATAAATTACGCCAGGTTTTGAAAAATCGAATTCATGTGCGATCATTTCTCCGCCGGTTTCCGGTACACTACCTGTTCGCGTCCGGTAGTCCCAAGCCAGTGTTTTTTTTAGGTTCTTGATGAATGCCCCGGTTCCATATTCCGGCAAATCCCCGGATGGTCCCCATACTTCTAAGGGCTTTGTACGAGCCCCAAGCCAGCCACATATCCATAACTCACCGAGATCTCCTACATGGTCAATATGCAAATGACCTAAAAAGACCTTTGTGAGCTGATTGAATGGGATTTCGAGTGACGCAAGGTTAGCTGCAGCGTGGGAGCCTATATCGAAAATAAAATTATCACCATTGCCAAGCTGTATTAAGAATGATGCGGACGCTTGGCTACGTCTCACGAGAGGCATACCTGTTCCGAGGGCAACAATTCGCAATTCGTCAGGCGCTAATTCTTCTGTACCTGGAAAGTAATGGTCGCGATAATCAAAGCGAGATTTAGAGTTTTTTTCGTCTTTCGTCATAAGTTTCATCCCTCCAATTGCTCGGGAAAGCCTATCATGCCGACTTTCAAGCGTCTTGGGTTATAGGTTAGAAAAAGTCATGACTGAGGATGTGTGGATTTTTGGTTATGGCTCGCTGATTTGGCGCCCAGATTTTGAATTTGTGGAAAAATACCCAGCGACAGTTCACGATATGGCGCGCCGGTTTTGGCAGGGTTCAACAGACCATAGGGGGGTTCCCGGTAAGCCGGGACGGGTGGTTACTTTGGAAACCAAAGAGGGTGCGATCTGCTGGGGCATGGCCTATAGAATTATGGCTGCGGATGTGAAGTCAATTATTGGTGCGCTCAATTACAGAGAGAAAGGCGGGGACAGACTAGAAACGGTTAGACTAACACTGCACATGAGAGACCCGGTGTCAGTTAAAGGAGTGGTTTATATCGGAACACCCGAAAACCCGAATTATTTGGGTCCAGAGACAACCAAACGGATTGCCGCGCAGGTGGCAGAAGCAAACGGGTCGAGTGGTCCTAATTATGAATATGTATTGAGTTTAGCAGAGGCATTAAGAGATTTTGGGGCTCATGACCCGCATGTTTATGAAATTGAAAGCTTTTTAATAGATATCCTCCGTCAAAAAAAATAATTTATAGAGGGACACAGAAAAGGAAAAAAAGCCCTTACTTTATGCATTGATAAAAAATTTATTCTGTTTAGAATGAAATTTACGAAAACTTAGCTCGGTTTCGGGTGGGAATTGTTTTATGCATGGATTTACCAAAGTGGATAAACCTAAAAGTGAGCGCGGTACTGAATCCGAAATAAAAATGCCTGAATTTCTTAAGACCGTCTCCGCCTTGATATCTACCTTTCCACTATCTGAAGTCCCTAGTCTAATAGCCGACTATCTTCCGGAATTGATGGCGTGCCCTGATCTTCTCACTCCTGAACAGCGTTCCTTCAACGGCCTAGATTACGAAAAACATGAAGTTTTTCTGTGTCCAAATGATGAATTTTCGGTTTTGTCTGTAGTTTGGCCCGCTGGAATTTATTCGCCAATCCACGATCACAAGACCTGGTGCACCTTCGGCGTTATAGAAGGAGAAATAAAAGAAACAATTTATAAAGAAAATAAAAGCGCGCGCTGTGAAGCCGCTGCCATTAGCAGTATAAACCACCGTGTGGGATCGACTGCACATATGACGATCAACGAATCCAATATTCATTGTATGCATAACCCAGGCGCGGATCCCGCGGTCACAATTCATGTTTATGGTGGAAATTGCAAAAAAATTGGAGCGAATGTCAAAAAAATCTATGCTACCCGCTCTTGACGTAGCTTGCTCGATCAGGCAAATCGCATTCTATAAAAATACGATAATCGCTCACCGTTTAATATATCTACAGGAGAGTTAAATGCGCGCAGTATGTCTGCACGAACAAGGCGGTATTGAGAGCCTCAATTTAGAGGAAAATTACGCAGACCCCCAGGCTGGTGAGGGGCAGGTTGTTATCCGGGTTAAGGCGACTTCCCTTAACTATCATGATGTATTTACCTGCCGTGGTATGCCCGGCATAAAAATCCCGATGCCAATGATTATAGGGCTGGATGTTGCTGGCGAAATCTTTGAAGTGGGCTCCGGGGTTGATGGCTGGAATACAGGTGACCGTGTATTAATCAACCCGCTCGATCCCACTGATCCGAGTAAGGGTCTCATGGGTGAAATGTTGCCCGGTGGTACTGCAGAATACTGTCTAGTTGATGCGACCCGGCTGATCACTATTCCAGAAGGTTGTTCGTATGAACAAGCTGCGGCATTACCCGTCGCTTATGGTACTGCGCATCGAATGATGATTGCCAATGGCGGCCTTAAGGGTGGTGAGAGGGTCTTAATTCTCGGAGCGAGTGGAGGCGTTGGCTCATGTTGTGTTCTTTTGGCTAAGGCAATGGGTTGTGAGGTTGTGGCCTGTGGTAGTACCGAGGACAAGTTAAAAGCACTCACAGAATGGGGAGCTGACCACGTTATTAATTACAAGGAAGAAGATTTTACTAAGGCGATATGGACTAAGTTTGGCAAACCCCACAGACGAAAATTTGAAGGGGGTGTCGATGTTGTTATTAACTTTACCGGAGGCGACACGTGGGTCCCTTCATTTAAGGTGACACGGCGTGGCGGAAAAATACTGACTTGTGGAGCGACTGCAGGTTTTGATCCAAAGACCGACTTGCGGTATGTCTGGACTTTCGAATTGAAAATTCTTGGTTCCAATAGTTGGTTGCCGGAGGATTTAGAAACATTGATGACGATGATTTCTGAGGGAAAATTGAGCCCTATTATTGATACAGTTCTTCCGTTAGATAAAACGGCAGAAGGCGTCAAGTTGCTCGAAGACCGAGAGGTCATCGGCAAAATTATCATCACGCCCTGATAGGCTGCCCATGCGTTCTGATACTGGAAATTTAGGGGACGTTTTTTCCGCTCATAGTGACAGTGATGATGTCGCCATCATTGATCTTTGGGATCCAGCGCGGCCATCGAAAATTACCCACCGCCAGTTGAATGATGCCGTAAACGCGCTGGCGCGAGGCCTGGTTCGAGCGGGGCTCGAGACTGGTGATCGAGTAGGAATACTCTCCCTCAACCGGGTCGAATACTTAGAGGTTTTGTTTGGAGCAATGCGTGCTGGCTGTGTGCCGGTGATGATCAATACCAAGCTGCCGGCTGAACAGGTGAGATATATCATACAGGACTCTGAAGTTAAAATTGTGTTCTGTGAAAAAAATTTAGGTTCTTTATGCGATGACAAGACGCGCTGTGTAATTTTTGGTGAGCAAGGTAGGGACGGGTATTTTGATTTTGTTGACCCAGGCCCCTTTGAATCTTTTGTACCGGGACCATTTGATATTGCTGAACAGCCATATACATCTGGTTCAACTGGTCGTCCAAAGGGTGTCTTACTCCATCATGTCGGACAGCGTTGGATGATAAGCCAGTTGATTGATAGTCGCGATATTACATCCGAGGATTGCGGTATAATTGCCGCACCGCTTTATCATAAGAATGCCTTGCTGGCCATAAAGTCGGCGCTCGGTGCCGGTGGGTGTGTTGTCCTTTTGGCGAAGTTTGACGCCGTGAATTACATCCGTTGTATTAGTGATTTTGGTCTAACGATGCTGACCGGTGTTCCCACCATGTATGCTTTGCTTCTCCAGCAGGAGAGGTTACTTGAACAAACCGATCTAAGCTCGGTGCGGGCCTTGAGTATGGGGTCGGCGCCAGCTTCGGAAGTTCTCCTAGATAATCTTCAGAAGGTTTTTCCGCAGGCACGTATCAACCTAAACTATGGGATCACTGAGGGTGGTCCAGTTTTACTTTCGTGGAAACACGCTGACGGATTAGAAAAACCAAGAACGACCGTTGGTTATCCATTGCCTGGAGTTGAAATTAAGTTGGTTGACGGACCGAACGATAATGAAGGTGTTCTGCATACACGGAATCCTGGTGTTATGATTGGGTATCATAATCTGCCAGATGAAACAGCAAAGTCGTTGGATAATGGGTGGCTGGATACTGGCGATATATTGCGGCGGGATGAGGCTGGCTGGTTTTACTTCGTTGGCCGCGTTGATGACATGTTTGTCACCGGTGGTGAGAATATTTATCCGGGTGACGTTGAGACCATGTTGGAAAGGCATGATGATGTAATGCAGGCTGTTGTTGTGCCGGCTCCAAATGCACTTAAGGCACATGTCCCTCATGCCTTTATAGTTTTGCGGCCGGGTTGCACTCTCACAGAAGACGAAGTTAAGCAGCATGCGCTCGCAAATGCGCCGGCCTACGCCCACCCAAGAAGGGTTCATTTTGTTGCTGAATTACCTCTTGCAGGAACTAATAAGATCGATCTTAAAATCCTAAAACAGCGGGCAGCAGAAACGGCTGAAGTCGACGGGACTGCTTAAAATCATCAATGCCGGGGCGAAGCCGCCTAAAGTAGCCTGCTATATTCGTTAAAGAGCTTAGGCAAATAACTCGTGGTTTGTTTGCTTACGTCAGCTTATAATCCTATATAAGAGATAATTATAAATAAAAAAAATTACCAAGAAGCGGTAGGGGGACTCAATATGAACCGCAGTACTGAAAGAATTTTGGTTACCCATGTGGGTAGCTTGCCACGTCCTGATGATTTGATTGCCTTAATGATTGCCGAAGATCAAGGAGGTCGGGTTTCAGAAACGGAATATGACAAAAAGCTAGCTGAAGCGGTGAACAATATTGTCGCCAAGCAGGTGGAGCTGGGAATTGATTGTATTGATGACGGTGAGTTCTCTAAGCGTGGATTCGCCGTTTACGCCCACGAACGTCTGGGTGGTTTGACCCCCACAGGTGTAAAGCGTCCATCACCGTGGGCGGATTCACGTGAGTCACGCCAATTCCCGGAGTTTTATGGTCCAATCACGCAGGAAACCACTGGGGCCCCTAACCCTAGCAATATGCAAATGGCGTGCACAGAACAGCTAACTTACAAAGGCCATGACCTTCTGAAACGCGATATCTTTAACCTGGGCCAGGCCGTTAAAGCGAATAATGTCAGGGAAGCTTTTGTTCCCGCAATTTCGCCCTGCGATATAGCGGGTAATGTTTTAAATGATTATTACGAAGACGATGAGGCATTCTTGTTTTCTATCGCGGAGGTAATGAATGTTGAGTACAAGGCCATCACTGAGGCCGGATTTCTCTTGCAAATTGATGACCCACGCTTGATCAACTATTATGTAAAAAACCCCGATAAATCAGTTGAGGAATGCCGGACCTGGGCTGAAAAACAAATTGAAGGCATTAATTATGCTCTCAAGGGAATTCCCTCAGACCGCGTCCGTTACCATACCTGCTACGGTATTAATATGGGCCCTAGAGTACATGATATGGAGATGAAGCACTTTATTGATATCATCCTCAAGATCAATGCAGACGCGATTTCCTTTGAGGCTGCTAATCCACGGCATGAACATGAATGGAAGGTGTGGGAAGATATTAACTTGGCCGAGGGCAAGTCAATTATTCCCGGCGTTATCACTCATTCATCGTTACTTGTCGAGCACCCTGAACTCGTTGCCGAACGATTGACACGTTATGCGTCGGTGGTTGGTAAAGAGAATGTAATGGCTGGAGGTGATTGTGGTTTCGGGACCCAGGCAATGGCAGAACCTGAAGTCCACCCGACAATTGTGTGGGCTAAATTTGCCTCGATGGTGGAAGGCGCTAAAATCGCAAGCCAACAACTCTGGGGCTAATTTTAAATTAAGAAATGGGGGGCTTTAATCTTTGAGGCCTTCGATATATCTCGGCAGCGCGAAACTCGCGTTATGTATTGCTGCTGAATAATACTTTAAGTCTAAATTAAGCAGTTTAAGGCGCTCGTCAATTATTTCTAAAGGGGTGTTTCTTAACTCAGACATCTGGCTTCCCCAGCCAAAGGTCATGTAGCCTGCGCCGTAAGTTGGCACCTGTGTAATAAAAAGGGCCGGATCGGCGAATAGATTTTTCATGCGTCGGTAGGTATTTTGAGCTTCTTCACTTTGCATATAGGTGACACCGGCTTGGGTCACTAAAACTCCCCGCTCCTTTAGGCAACGGGCGCAGTTTTTATAAAATTCTTCAGTAAAGAGAACTTCCCCGGGCCCAATTGGATCAGTTGAATCGACAATAATCACATCAAATTTTTTATCGGTATTTTTAACAAATTTTACGCCATTCATAAAATGAATAGACGCGCGTTTGTTATCAAATGCACCATCGCTAAGAGTGGGCATGTACTCCCGACAAATTTCAACGATAGTCTTATCTATTTCAATCATGGTTGGCTCTGTATAGGGGTGTTTGAGTACTTCGCGAAGAATTCCCCCGTCGCCCCCGCCAATGATGAGCACTTTTTGGCCTGCGCCGTGGGCAATTAACGGGACGTGGGCCATCATCTCGTGATAGCAAAATTCGTCACGCTCCGTTGTTTGGATTACGCCGTCGAGCGTTAAAACGTGGCCAAATCGTTTATTATGAAAAATTAAGGCATCCTGAAAGGCTGTACGGCCCTTGAACAGGATTTTTTCGATAAGAAGCGATTGCTGAAAGTCTTTATAAAGCGTCTCCGAAAACCACTTACCACTCACCCGATGACGCCCCGTTTATGTATTTCGGTTTCCATACGTTTTGGATTAAATTGTTTTTGTAAAATTGGAAGTGCTAGTTCTGGATTACACGAGCCACACATAAAGATATCGAAGGCAGCGAAATCTCGTTCAGGCCAAGTATGAACGCTAATGTGTGACTCAGCCAACACCGCAACACCTGAAACACCGCAACCATTGCCAAAATGATGAAGATGAACGTGCAGGAGTGTTGCGTCGCAAGCCTCTATCGCTTTTCGTAAACCCTCTTCGATATAATTTATATCGTCGAGATGTTTGGCGCCCCAAAGATCCGCGAAAACATGCGCCCCAGCAAATTGTTTTCCGTTGAGTTCCTTGAAGTAATCTTTAGACGTAGAATTACGAATTGGTGTTTCAATTAGAGACGTTATTTTTTCAGAGTCTGTCGAATTCCCCGGTACGGGTGAGGTCTGATCCATCTAACTGCGTCCTTCGATGGGGGTTGTAGCATACTAAATTAGTGGCATTTTTTGATCTATTTCTGTCTGGCTTTCAAGAGCTGATTTAATAAAAATTATAACTCACTGAAGAAAATATTAATTACTTAAAATGCTTCGGGAGCAATAGATAGAACCGAATCTGATCCATAGGTGGAAGCATGCGCAAGCGCCGCCGATTTTGGTAAAATATTTTCAGTATAAAATAATGCTGTTGCGAGTTTTGTTTTGTAAAACGATATGTTTCCAATTTTCTTTGAGATTTTTTCCTCTGCGATCAAAGCTGCTCTTGCCATGTAATACCCACCAAGAACGGTTCCAGCTAATTCAAGGTAAGGCGTGGCCGCCGCTTCTGCCCGGTTTGGGTTGTTTTTAAGGTCGCTGAGTAACTTATGGGTCGTTTGGGCAAGAGCCGTTCTTGCTTTTGCAAGACGATCCCGAATAGCCATGATGGTGCCATCATCTGATATTGAAAGTGTGCCATCAAATAGAAGGATCTCTTCGAGTAATACGTTCATGGAAAGGCCTTGGTCATGTCCAAGTTTGCGACGAACTAGATCCAGTGCCTGAATTCCATTGGTGCCTTCATAGATAGGGGTAATCCGTGCATCCCGGAAAAGCTGTGCCGCACCGGTATCCTCGATATAGCCTAAGCCACCATGGATTTGGATGTTTGTGGAGGTCACTTCTACGGCACCATTCGTGCACCAGGCTTTCACAATGGGTGTAAGCAGGCCAACCCGGTCGTTATGTAGCATACGAACAGCCTTATCTGGGTGGTGTGCTGCCAAGTCCACTGAAAGGCCAGCATCGTAACAAAGTGCCCGCATCGCTTCGATACGGGCCTTCATTGAAAGTAGCATCCGCCGTACGTCTAAAAAACCGATGAGCGTTGAAGGATTTCCCTCGTGATCTTCACCCTGTAACCGTTCTTTGGCGTAGGATTTCGCCTGTTGGTATGCCCTTTCAGAGATACCTAGGCCTTCATGACCGATAGCAAGGCGAGCTGAGTTCATCATCGTGAACATCGTGGCGAGCCCACGATTGGGTTCGCCGATTAACCACCCTTTTGCGCCGTCATCGGCTCCAAACTCCATGACACATGTAGGGCTAGCATGGATACCGAGCTTCGCTTCAAGGGCGACACATTGGACATCATTCCGTGTTATTAGTTCACCGAGTTTGTTAGGTAAGAATTTTGGTACAATAAATAATGAAATTCCCTTTGACCCGGAGGGAGATTCAGGGAGGCGTGCAAGCACAAGATAGATAATATTTTCGGTTAGGTTATGGTCGCCCCAGCTAATAAAAATTTTTTGCCCTTTTAATCTGTAGGCATTTCCATCTGGTTCTGCAGCGCAAGTTATTGCGCCGATATCAGAGCCAGCCTGAGGCTCCGTCATAGCCATAGCCCCGGTCCAATCCCCGCTAAGAAGGGGCGTCAGGTATGTTGACTGTTGTTCCTCCGTCCCATGCTGATTAAGAAGTGATGCCGCGCTATCCGTAAACGTATTGCAAAGCGCGAATGATAGATTGGCCGCATTCCAGACTTCAAAAAGTGCTGTGTTAACCAATCGTGGCAATCCTTGACCACCGTATACCGGGTTGCCGGCGCTGGCACACCACCCGGCTTTGCAATAGCTTTTGTAGGCTGCCGCAAAACCACTTGCGGTGCGTACGATACCGTTTTCCAGTGTTGCACCTTCGCGGTCACCGATCTGGTTGAGTGGCGCCAATATCTCAGAAGCAAACTTACCAGCCTGATCGAGGATACCCGAAATGTCTTCGGCATCGATGGGTGTTAGGCCGGGAAGGGCAGAGACTGGCACAAGCCCAATTAGTTCTTCAAGAACAAAACGAATTTCTTCATCAGGCAGCCGGTATTCCGACATTGATCAGCCTAAAGTACTTTGCCGGGGTTCATGATCTGTTTGGGGTCGATAGCCGCTTTGATACTTCGCATGACTTCTAAGGCGATAGGTGATTTGTAATGCTGTAATTCCTCACGTTTAAGTCTGCCTATGCCGTGCTCAGCGCTAATGCTACCCCGCAGATTTGTTGCGATGTCGTGGACGATCCTGTTGAGCTCATCTTTATACTTCAGAAAAGTTTCACCATCGATGTTGTCAGGTTGATTCAGGTTATAATGTGCGTTGCCATCACCGATATGCCCAAAGGCACAGATCTGTATGCCATCCACTGCTTGGGCAACTTCAGCATTCGCCCGTTCGAGGAATTCAGGCATCGCAGAAACGGGCACAGAGATATCGTGTTTGATTCCCGTTCCTTCGATTGCTTGGGCCTCGGGGATCGTCTCACGCAGCTTCCATATGTCGGTAGCCTGCTGACGACTTTCCGCGATAGTCGCATCAAGGACCTCACCACGCTCCATGGCGTCTGCTAAAATTCCTTCCAGTGTTTCCCGCAATCCACCATCTTCATGGCCAGAGCTCAGCTCAATGAGCAAATATTCTTTATATTTCTGTGAAAGTGGGTCACGGGCCCCCGGGATATTCTTGAAGACCAAATTAAGTCCCTTGCGCGCCATCCATTCAAAAGCTGTCACTCGGTCGTCGCTCGCGGCACGGGCGCGAGCGAGAATTTCTATAGCAGCGTTGACGTCCCGAACCGCAGCAAAGCCGGTTTGTACGTCACGCGGCTTGGGAAAGAGTTTTAGAACGCAAGCAGTGATAATCCCCAGCGTACCCTCGGAGCCTATGAAGAGCTGTTTGAGGTCATAACCTGTATTATCCTTGCGCAAAGCCGAAAGACCATCCCAGATCTCTCCATTAGGCAATACAACTTCAATTCCAACTACGAGTTCGCGCGCGTTGCCATAACGAAGGACACCGGTGCCGCCCGCATTAGTCGCTAGATTGCCACCTATCCGCGCTGTACCCTCTGCGCCAAGGCTCAGCGGAAACAGCCTGTAGT
>MDTB01227518.1_pt1 | contig 10695 bp, 13 predicted proteins | sample 811161 | NCBI WGS metagenome assembly MDTB01 (sample SAMN05326650, study PRJNA326480) | marine metagenome | isolation source: seawater | place: Mediterranean Sea | collected 2009 | reverse complement strand
TTATTTCTCCATTAGGATAAACCCACACCAACCTATTATAATACTTTTTATTTTCATTAATTGATAAACTCCCTACAATAGAAACATTCTTATTTAAAGCAACTTGTTGAAGCCATGAGATAGATCTTCCATCCATGGTCTCGGCAATTTTATTAACATTCATACTAAAACCAGTATTGAACATCTCCGGCAAAAAAATTACGTCGATATTAGATTTTATTGTGTTTATAATTTTGTGAAATTTATTAAGATTGGCTTGAATATCCTCCCAGTAAATGCTTGTTTGAATAATTGCTATATTAATTTTTTTAGACATGGGTTATATAATAGACTCACCATTTAAATTTGTTGTAAGAATTTCTGACATATAATCAAAAAATGGTCTAATCGAAACAAAATTATCAACTAATTTTTTCTGAAAGTTAACATCCAATATTTCTTTTTCTTTCAATTTTTTAACAAAGATGAACTGTTTTTTTTTTATCATATCAATATAATCATGATCTCTACTAAAACCCTTAGGTGTAGTTTTCACTTCATCCCCTTTAATTTCTCCCCAAATGTGTTTTATATTTTTTTGATTTATAATGTTTTTAAATTCCTGCCCATCTATTTCTATTTCTTTTCTAATTCTTAATAAATCATCTTTATTCGGATTCCAAAAGCCAACAGCCATAAAACTGTCATCTGCAGATATTTCTAAATAATAACCTCCTCTAAGCTCAGGTTTTATTCTGTGAAATGCCATTCCAATATTTTTTTTTAAAGGGAGTTTTATCTTTAGAAAACCTTAGATCTCTATATATCCTGAATATCTTATGTTTCTCAATATCATCAGAAATATTTAGTGAACCCTTAACTTCCTCTGCAAAATTTTTAACTTCACTTTGAATAGCTATAAACTTATGTTTATTATCATTAAACCAAGGTCTATTATTATTCATCTTAAGTTCTTTTAAAAAACTAATAGTATTTTTGGGTATTACTTGCATATAATTATTTCAAGCTAAAGACAACATATCTATCTGCTGATTTCGTTCCAAGTTTTCCTACACCTGATGCAATTGATAAATATGGGATCCCATCAATTACATAATAACTTGGAGTAGCAAAACCTGCATATGGAAGATCTCTCTCCCAAATTAATCTTCCATTTTCAGAATCAAAAGCTCTTATTTTTTCATAATTCTAATTTATAAAAATCAATTTATAATATCCTATATTTGAAGTTAATTAGTATCCTCTGGTGAAGCAAAAAGCTACTTGTAGTAAATAGTAACCAGGGGATTTTTTATTTTTACATTATGGTAATAGAAAAAGTAAAGCTTAACAAAGGGGAATATGTTTTTTGTTCTGTTAATAATTTAAAGAATATAGAAATATCAAATGTTATTGGATCATTTAGAGAAATAGAGGGATACTCAATTATAATTTCAAAAGATGAGGCAATAAAAAAAAAACTAACATTTTATTTTATTTCAGCATGGATTACTCTAAAATTAAATTCATCTCTAGATTCAGTAGGTTTAACTTCAACTTTTTCAAAAGCATTGTCTGATGAAAAAATTAGCTGCAATGTTATAGCTGGATATCATCATGATCATATTTTTGTTCCTTACAAAGAGAATGATAAAGCAATGAAGGTCCTAAATGAAATATTTGAATCTTAAAATATAATTAATACTCTTCAAATGAAGCGTAAAGGATACCTTTCTCTAGAAGTATCATAAATCTACTATCCTCGTATACCTCCTTGGTATGCCCCAGTCCAGTATAGAATGATCTTCCACCATCATATTCATGATACCACGTAATAGGGTGGTAATCAGGATGTTCACCACCAATATATGATTTTTCGTCAAGATTTAACAGGATATTTATATCATAATTTACATAGTCAAAATTGTACCACTCATCTTCAATTTCCCATTCAGATTCTAAATGATCAGTAATTTTATTATTAATTGTTAAGATTTTTCCATTCATAACATCTGGATGGTTCCTATAATACGCACCAACTAACTTTCCATACCACTGCCAATTATATTCTGTATCAGCAGCAGCATGAACTCCGACAAATCCTTTACCACTCCTGATGAAAGATTCCATAAGTTTTTGTTCATCATTAGTTAAAATTTCCTCAGTAGTATTGAGAAAAATAATTGTTCTAATTTTTTCTAAGTTTTCATAAGTAATCACTCTAGAATCATGTGAGTAATAAACATTAAAATTATTTTGAATACCAATTTTTTGAATGAGTTCCAGACCTGATTCAATTGAATCATGAACCCAGCCATCTGTCTCAGTAATAATAAGAACTGAAAATGTATTTTGATCAGAACAGTTTAAACACTTTAGCTCAACACTTTGTGAATATATTATAAATGAAATAATAAGGCCTAATTTCATTTTAAAAATGTTTACTTACCGAAAATTTTTCTTAACTGAGCCTTAGAAAGCCAAGTCCACTTTGAAAGCGTAGAACCTTTTGTGTTGTATAATATTTTAACTTGACCCGATGCTAACCTTGAAATACCAATTCTACCTTTACCTAAATCCATATAATTGATTGGGTCATTTTTCTTCATTTTAGAACCTAATAGGATTTTATTATATAAATTATCAAATTCTTCGTCAGTTGCTTTAAACTCAACAATTGCTAAATCTGTCATTTGTGGAAATTCTAAATTTTGATACTTAAGATTATAAATGTTTTCATCATCAATGACCTGCTTTGATAACTCTATATATTTATATAAAGTTGATATCTTTCCAATAGTCTCATAAGTATTTTTAATTGTCTGAGAATAAGAAGAACCATATATTAAAATGGCAAATAATATAATGAGTGGTTTTTTCATTATTACAAATTTAAAAAAATATTTTTTCATTCTATTTTTGCAGATATGAATACCCCACCCTATATTTATTTATTAGATTATATTCCCTTTTAAAACTATAATATTAAACAATGGAACAGATTATTTTTACAATTGAAGAAATGATTGATTCAATTAGAAATATTTTAGATCAACTAAATAAGTCAAATTTTGATCCAGAGGTGATAATTGGAATTAATAGAGGGGGGTGTATTCCTGGTATTTATCTTTCCCACTGTCTAAAAAAACCACATGAAGTTATAAATATAAGTATTCGAGATTCACACAAAAAAATTGATATGTCAAAAATTGAGGAACAATTAAATAAATTTAATTCAGCTTTAATAGTTGACGATATAAATGATTCCGGAAAAACAATAGGTGTAATTAAAGATTTGTGTAAAAATTTAAAAATTAATATTCATTTTGCTGTACTAATAAATAATTCTGAAAGTTCCTCTAGTATAGATTATTACGGAAAAAAAGTTAACTCAAAAAGCAAAGATTACTGGTATATTTTTCCATGGGAAAATTGGTGGAATTTAAATGAAAAATAAAAAATTATTACAATTTTTAGTATTACTCCATATAGTAATAATTACTCTATCTAATTTTCTTGTATCAATTCCAACAGAAATTTTAGGAGTAAAACTTACTTTGGCAGCTTTTAGCTTTCCTCTAGTTGTTGTAGCAACAGATTTAACTGTAAGACTTGTTGGTAAGTCAATAGCAAGGAAAACTATTTCATTTGCGTTTCCATTTGCAATTATCTCATCTTTTTTGATTATATATTATGAACAAAATATATTCTCAATTGCCCTAAGAATAAGTTTTGCAAGCTCCATTGCATATGCTATCAGTATTCTAATTGACATAAACGCTTTTCAATATTTTAGAGAAAAATATTCATATTGGTGGGTTGCTCCCTCTCTTTCAACTTTTGTGTCTAATATTATTGATACATACTCTTTCTTCTTTACTGCTTTTTACAATTCTGATGATGTATACATGTCAATTAACTGGTTAGAAATTGCAACAAATCAATTAATAATTAAAATTATAATTGGACTTATTTTTTTTCTTCCTCTTTATGGATTAATGCTTAACTATCTAAAAAAAAGAATTTCTATTAAAAAAAATTAATTTAATTCATAAATTTACAATAATGAAGAGAAGAAATGCTGTTCAAAATATAGCCCTAGTTACCTTTGGAACCATTTTTATTCCATCTTGTAAAACTAGTAATGGGTTTTTAGTTGGAAATAAAATACTTAATTATGATCAGCTAAAAACAATTAAAGAAGTTAGTGAGCTAATTCTCCCTATTAAAAATCTAAAAATTGATAATCCTGAAAATTTAACTGAATTTATAATCACAATGTTGAATAATTGTTATAGTCCAAATGATTTAAATAAATACTTATCTGGATTAGATGAATATGATGAATTAATAAAGGCTCAAGATAATACGCATAGTTTAATTTCTAATAATATTAATACAGATGGTAAATCAGAAAAATTAATATATTTTATTGATGCTACTAAAGAACTTAGTATTATTCATTTTACTTCATCCGAATACTATTTGACAGAATATTTAGATTATGAATATGCACCTGCAAGATATATAGGTTGTGTTTCAATTTAATACAAAATGAAAAATAATAATTTTGATGCTATAGTAATTGGGGGTGGAATGTCGGGAGGATGGGCATCCAAAGAGCTTTGTGATGGAGGAATTAAAACTCTAATGCTTGAAAGAGGGCCCAATATTGAGCATATCAAAGACTATCCTACATCAACTATGATGCCTTGGGAACTTAAACACAGGGGGCAAATTGATTACAAAACAAGAACCGAAAATCCTATTGTCAGTCGATGTTACAACTTTGGTGAGGACTCTCAACATTTTTTTGTGAAAGACAAAGATGAGCCATATATTCAAGAAAAACCATTTGATTGGATTAGGGGTTATCAGGTTGGTGGAAAATCAATCATGTGGGGAAGACAAGTACAAAGATGGAGTGACTTTGATTTTGAGGGTCCATTAAGAGATGGTTTTGCAGTTGATTGGCCAATTAGATATAAAGATATAGCAGATTGGTATACAAAAGTTGAACAATTTATTGGGGTTTCCGGAAATTTAGATGGTCTAGATGCACTTCCTGATGGAGACTTTTTAAAGTCTTGGCCACTTAATTGTGTAGAGGAATATTTTCAAAATATTATTAAATCTGAATATAAAGATAGGTTTTTAATTTATGGGAGATGTGCTCATATAACTGAAAATAAAGAGATTTTCAGGAAACAAGGCAGAGGATTATGTGTTAGTAGAAATATTTGTAGAAGAGGTTGTCCATATGGAGCTTACTTCAATGCTAATTCTACACTAGTCCCATGGGCCTTAAAAACAGGCAATCTTACTCTAAAACCAAATTCCACTGTTCATTCAATTATTTATGATGAAGATAAGAGGAAAGCAGTTGGGGTAAGAGTAATTAACTCAGATACACTTGAAAGTACAGATTATTTTTCAAAAATAATTTTTGTATGTGCTTCTACACTCAATTCTAATCAAATCTTGTTAAATTCTAAATCAGACAGATTTCCAAATGGTTTAGGAAATGATAGTGGACTCCTTGGAAAATATGTTGCATTTCACAATTATAGAGCAAAAATTAGTGCAATACATGAGGGTCACTTAAATTTTAAACCTGATGGTAGAAAACCAACAAGTTCATATATACCTAGATTCAGAAACGTATACAAACAGGAAACTAGTTTTTTAAGAGGATATGCTGCAGGATTTAGTACTGCTAAGATTTCAAAAATTAACTCAAATGGATTAGGTCAAGATCTTTTCAATAATCTAACAGTTGACAATGGAAATGGAGCTTGGCGTGTTGGTTCTCACATGATGGGCGAAACAATCCCAAAAAAAACAAATTATGTTAAAATTAATGAAGATGAAAAAGATAAAACTGGAATACCCGTTTTAAAGGTTAATGTTGCTTATGACAATAATGACGAATTGATGATAAAAGACTTTTATGAACAATACACTGAAATGTACAAGAAAGCGGGATTTAAGGAAATCAAAACAAGAGATACAAAACAAGCACCAGGTCTAGATATACATGAAATGGGAGGTGTAAGAATGGGAAATGACCCAAAAACATCATTATTAAACAAATGGAACCAAATGCATCATTGTAAAAATGTTTTTGTAACGGATGGATCGTGTATGACATCAACAGCTACACAAAACCCCTCTTTGACATTTATGGCAATTTCAGCAAGAGCTGCTAACCATGCTATTAAACTTTTAAAAACAAATAAACTTTAGTTATGTAAAGTCAGAATTATATAAATAATTAAAACTTTTTTCCAATTTTTTAAAAGGTTCTTGATCTGGCCTAAAGTCTTCTACAAAATATTCCATTAATCCCGCGACTTGTTTTAAATTAAAAATTGATTGAAAGTCTATTATACCAGATCCAACTGTTGCTCTTTCGTAAAATTCATCTAAGTCCTTTACATGAAATGACTTAAACCTGCCAGGATATTTATTTATAAGATAAATGGGATCAGCACCACCTTTTATAGCCCAATATAAATCCATTTGAAATGTTACAAGATTTGGCATAGTGTTTTGTAACAGAATTTCATAGGGAATTTCACTATCTAGTCGATTAAACTGAAAATCATGATTATGAAAACCAAAAATAATTCCAGAAGAGATAAATTTTTCACCTACTTTGTTCAAATATTCTGCAAAATATTTGTAACCATCAATAGTATGTCGATATTTTTCAGGAGTAATTGGAATGATACCATATTTTATTTCTGCCTCTAATACTGAGTCTATTATTCTATTTATATTTTCAAGATTAAAATAATTGATATGTGTTGATAATAGATTCATACCCAAATTTTTGACAGTTTCTTTATAATATTTTGGTGATATTTTTTCAATAAAAATTCCATCAGAATTTAATCCAAATGCTTCAATATTTCTATATCCAATTTTTGAAATTTTATTTAATGTTCCTTCAAAATCATTAAGTAACTGTGGACGAACAGAGTGAATTTGAACACCAAGATTTTTTTTCAGAACAGTTTTAGTTCTAGAAAAGCCCAAATTGCTAAAAACAGAACCTAATGATGCTAATAGTCCAGTTTCAATAAATCTTCTTCTTTTTATCATAATTTGATATAACAATATATTATTTAAGATTTAAATTTTTGTAATTTATATTACAAAATATATTTAATGAAAGAAGTTTTAGTTACTGGAGGAACATCATTTATAGGAAAGCATTGTATTGTAGAACTTTTAAAAGAAAATTATGTAGTAAGAACTACTCTTAGAGATATTAGCAGATCAAATCAAATTAAATCTGATATTGAAGAATATTTAGGTAAAAAAATTAATTTAAAATTCTATGAAGCTGATTTAACAAAAGATACAGGTTGGGATGAAGCAACTATTGGATGTGATGCTATTTTTCATGTTGCAGGTCCTTTCCCTATTTCATATGATGGTGATGAAAATGATCTTATTTTTCCTCACGAAAAAGGTACTTTAAGAGTTTTTGAAAATTGTATAAAACATTCTGTAAAAAGAGTTGTAATGACCTCATCTGTAGCATCAGTTTACATGACAAAGGATCTGAACACAAAAATTAATGAATCTTGTTGGACAGATATTTCTAATAAGGATCTAGATGCTTATACAAAAAGTAAGACACTAGCTGAAATGGCTGCATGGGATTTTGTCTCAAAAAATGATTCAATCAAATTAACAACAATTCTTCCACCTGTTGTTTTAGGGCCAGGGATTGGTAAATTATTAAAAAGAGGTTCACTTGAGTTCTTTTCCATGATGATTAACAGAGAAATGCCAGTAGCTCCACCATTTAAGATGGGTATTGTTGATGTTCGTGATGTTGCAAAAATGCATGTTGCTGCTTTAAAAGATGATAAAGCTATGGGTAAAAGATTTATAGTTTGTGAAAATACTTATTGGGTAAAAGACTTTTGTAAAATGTTAAATGAAATTGGTCATAAAGCTCCTACAATGAGCCCACCTGTTTTCTTAGTTAAATTTTTGGCCAATTTTGACAAAACAATTAAACCTATCAAAAAATTATTAGGTTTAGATATTAAAATTGATTCAAGTCAAGCAAAAGAATTATTGAAATATGACCCAATACCTATTGAAAAAACACTAATGGATACATCAAATTATTTTAAAATTAACTCTTAATCACAAATATTAAATTAAAACATGAAAAAGATAATTATGGTTTTTTTCGCTTTTATGTTATCATGTAGCGATAATCAAATTATTATTTGGGAAAACTACGATGAGAGTCAAGAGATAGAGGAAAACTCTAATCATGAAATCGATAGAATGAGATATAAAAGACTTCAATCCCTAAACACAGATAGAAATGATATATTTAAACCATTTCATAAGTTTTTAGAATCATATGATATAAAATATCATAACTCATTAAAAAATTTAATTATTAATCAAGAAATTTCATCCATTCAAAAATATGTATCAGAGGGGAGATTTAGTTATGAAGATTTAGTTAAATTCTATATATATAGAATTTACAAATTTGAGATGGACGCTAATCTTTATCTCAATTCAATAATATCACTAAACCCAAATGTAATTGATGAGGCTAAAGATCTTGACCTACAAAAAAATATGGATAATCCATTACACGGGATACCAATTTTAGTAAAAGATAATATTAATGTAGATGGAATGGTTACCTCTGCTGGTGCTTCTGTGTTTAAAAACAATTATGTTGATGAAAATGCAAGAGTTATAGATAACCTCAAAAGTGATAATGTTTTAATTTTAGGAAAACTTAACATGAGTGAATGGGCATATTATTTTTGTAGACCTTGTCCTGTAGGTTACAGTTCTATTGGTGGACAAACACTGAATCCTTATGGACGTAAAATTTTTGAATCCGGTGGTTCAAGTTCTGGAAGTGGTGTTTCAATTGCAGCTAATTTTGCAGCAGCATCAATTGGGACAGAAACATCAGGTTCTATTTTATCTCCTTCTTCAAAAAACTCTTTAGTAGGATTGAAGCCTACAATAGGAAGTATAAGTAGGTCTGGTATTGTTCCTATTTCTAGCTTTTTTGATACTTCAGGTCCAATGTCAACAAATGTTCATGACAATGCCCTACTTTTTAACTCGATGATTGGTTATGATAATGAAGATGAGCTGAGTTACCAGGCTGAGAAAATAAATTTAGATGATATGAAAAATTTTATTCCAGAAAATATAGCTGCTGGCATTTCATCAAATTATTTAAATGACTCATTAATTTTGGTTGCATTAAATGATTTAAAAAAAGTTGGTATTTCAATTAAAATTTTTGATCCTGAACAATATTCTATTCCATCATTTAGATCTATTCTTACATCAGATATGAAAAGGGACTTACCTGAATATATTTCCAAATATGCTAATAAGAATATACAAACTCTAAATGTTTCAGATATTATTCAATTTAATAATATGGATACATTGGTGCATGCCCCTTATGGTCAGTATATATTTAATCAAATTAAAAAAGACATAGTAACTGATCTAGAGCTTAATCAAATGAAAATAAATACAAAGTCAGTTGCTACTGATTATCTGAATGGAATCATGATCAACAATGATTTTGATGTTTTTATATCAGTTGATAATAATATGGCAGGAATTGCTGCTGCAGCTCATTTTCCTGCATTAACAATACCAATGGGATACAGAGATGATAATCAACCATCTAACATTACTTTCATTGCATCCTCAAAGAACGAAAAGCTACTTTACAATATTGCATATCAATATGAAAAACAGTCAAAAAGAAGAGTTCCTCCAAAAAAATATAATTAAATTATAAAATGAAAAAAAATTTAAACAAGAAAAGTGGTATCGTAACTGTTATTGTAGACGTTACATACAATGAAAGTATTAATATAGTTAGAGAATTTATCAGAAATGAGCAATGTCCTCTTTTTTACGGCTTAAATGATGACGGAATAATTAGATTTGAATGGTTTGTTGAGGAAAACAGTAACTCAGCAACACTAATTGAAGTATTTAAAAACTCTAATGTATGGGAAGAACTTGGAAATAAAGTCCTTGGATCTCCTATAAATATCAAATTTAGAGAGTTGTTTAAGATAGAAAGATTAACAGTTCTTGGTGATATTAACGATTCATTCAAAGATAAGATACAAGCTATGAATCCAATAATTAAAACATATGTTGGTGGGATAAACTAGATGTTAATATAAGATCTATCTAATTATAAATTTTTTAACAAATTTAATCAACCACCCAAACTTGTAATACATCATTTTCATTGAGTAGAACATGTATGTTTTAGAATATGAAAGTTTTTGAATAAATTTATTTCGTCCTAAAATATAGTTTATAAGTCTTAACGTTCTCATTTATTTTAAAATTAAGGTAAACAGATTTAAAATATTAGATCTAAAGGAAATTTAAAAAATTATTAACTTTTTAAACTAAGCTTTGGATTGGCCAGCTATCTTCTTTTTTAAAATTATCATTTTTCCATTTTTCAACCTCAATCATTAGATCCTCACGAAGAGTACAACAGATAAATCCATTACTCATTTCAACTAACTTCTCTTCTGTTCTTGAAAGTGTATTTTCACTTTTAACAAGATTAGTATCAACATTCACCTCACTCATATCATTGACTATTACAGCTGCTTTCATACCATCTTTGTTATGTAAAATATGATTTAATAAGGTTGTCTT
>MDTB01226502.1_pt1 | contig 10695 bp, 12 predicted proteins | sample 811161 | NCBI WGS metagenome assembly MDTB01 (sample SAMN05326650, study PRJNA326480) | marine metagenome | isolation source: seawater | place: Mediterranean Sea | collected 2009 | reverse complement strand
GGAACGGTTTTAAGTACCAATCCTGTTGTCATCGAAGGCAGGCAATCAGAGGCTGGACAGTTACCGGGAGCAATCATCGGTGGCGTCGCTGGCTCATCCGCGGGACAAGGGAAAGGTCAGGAAATCTTCACAATTCTGGGTGCTGTTGGCGGCGCCGTGGTTGGCAGTATGATCGAAGAGCAAGCCACTCGTGCGCAAGGTCTCGAACTCACGATCCAAATGGACTCAGGAAAAACACTGTCGATTGTTCAAGAAGTGGATTCTGTCAACGCTTTCGCCAAAGGACAACGTGTCCGGGTACTCACGCAGGGTGCACTGGCTCGCGTCTCACCCAAATAGCTGGATTAATGCGCGCCGCAGATCGGGGTATTCAAATTGAAAACCCTGATCGAGCGCACGCTTGGGATACACTGGTTGGCCTTTAAACAATAGATCCGCTAACTCGCCCAGAGCCAAACGCATGGGCATTTCCGGAACACGAAATATCGTTGGGCGTCTCAAGATGTAGCCAAATGTTGTCGTGAACTCGCCATTACTTACCGGTTGGGGACTAGTCGCGTTATAAGCCCCCGCGTCTGGCGAGCCCGATAACATCCAACGAATCATTGCGACGAGGTCATCGCGATGGATCCAGGACAGCATTTGCTGCCCATTCCCCAACGGGCCACCTAAACCAAATCGAAACGGCGTTTCCAAACGCCCCAGAAATCCGCCAGGGCGCCCGAGAACCACTCCGATGCGAACCGTGTAGGTGTGTGTCGCATCCACATCGAGCCCACCGATCGCTTTTTCCCAATCTGCGCATAGCCTCGCTGAAAAATCCGACCCTGGCGCTTGCTCTTCTGTCACAGTGTCAGTCTGCGGTCCGTAATATCCGATCGCACTACCAGAAACGACCACATCAGGCTCACCGTCGAGCGCATTGAGTTGTGCAACCAATTGCTCTGTCACGGTAATGCGAGACGCACGAAGTATGCGTTTCCGTGAATCAGTCCAGCGCGAATCAGCAATCCCCTCGCCAGATAAATTAATCACTGCATTCGGCATCACCTCAACTTCTGTGACCGACGTGATCCAACGGATCGATGCGGCGAGCGTCGTGAACCGTTTCGCGGCTTTTGCCGAATTTCGGGTGAGACAGATCAATGAATGACCATCGTTGACTAACGCGGGGAGGAGCGCATCGCCCACAAATCCGGTAGCTCCTGTTAAAAGAATTTGCGCCATGACCGATCCCCCCATTGCGACTGACGTTCGGTTTCGTCACACTGACACTGTTTGGGCTAAGGGGTGCATGTGCAAGGCGTCAGTAACACATTCAAGGGAATTGCAATCGCAATCTGCCTTTCTGCCACTCACATCACGAGCGCCTTTGCAGACTCATTCACCAGGGCTTGGGTCACTGTTGAGCGCACTGGTAAAATCAGTCGATCCACGAAAAACGCATGGAAGGATTCGCCGCTGTATCCAGAACTCATTGCCGAATCCACCGAAAAAAGACTGGGATCGATTTCCGCTAAAGATCTCGAAAAATTAATCGATCAATACCCGGACAGTGCTGCGATCGCCAACCTTCGTTGGAAAAAATTATTCCGGTTGGGTCGAGCAAACTGGCACAACGATTTTTTATTCCTTTATCGCCAAACAGATAACGTGAAGCTCAATTGCTTCAAACTTGAAGCGAAATTTCATCTCAAACAGGACATCGAGCGCGATCATCGTGACGCATTGCGTTTGTGGACTCATGGCAAGAGCCAGCCTAAAGCCTGCGATACGCTCTTTTTGATGATGCAAAAACGTGGACTGATTACCAAAGAAGTACGCTTGCGCCGAATCGATAACGCACTTGAAAAAAGGCAGTTACAACTGGCTCGCTGGCTCGCCAAGCCACTCAATCAATCGGCAAAACAACACGTTAACGCGTGGGTCCAAGCGCGACGACACCCTGAAAAATTCTTGACCAAACAAGCCGAAAAATTTCCGAAATGGACCGATATGGCCGCCTCGCGCCTCGCCAGAAAAAATCCAGATCGCTTGTTAAAACTCATTAGAGACCGAAAAATTCCAGAGGCTGTCAGACAACAAGCCATCGTAGGTGCGGCTAGGACCATGGCCATCAATTTCGACCCTGCCACCGCACCATTACTGCGTATGGATTTACCGCCGCATCCAATTCTCAACCACTGGCGAGTTCGCTATTTCATTCATTATCAACAATGGCCAGATGTCCTACAGGCAATCTCCAAATTGCCACCGGAAGAACGCGGAGAAATCGAATGGAACTATTGGACTTCGCGGGCACTGACAATGACTGGGAGCGCTGACCTTGCAATGGAAGGATTCCAAAAAGTTGCTCAGTCCAACTCCTGGTATGGCTTTTTATCAGCTGATTACCTCGGATTGCCATATGACCTGCGTGCAAAATCAGAACGTCCTCCCGAAACAATCATTGACAAGGTGAACCAACGCAAAGACGTAACAGTTGCCCGCTTACTGTTCGAAGAAGGGCTTACGGTCATGGCAAGACGCCAATGGGATTTTGTCACCGGGCGGTTGACTGAGGATGAGCAAAAAGCAGCCGCTATATTGGCAAATCGTTGGAATTGGCATTCACGTTCTGCGGTCACAGCGCATCAATCGGGACTCAACGATGACTACGAATTACGCTATCCCCGCGCATTCGAAAAACCACTAAGAAATGCCGCGAAACGACATGATCTCTCACTCTCATGGCTTTCCGGCCTCATGCGATCAGAAAGTCTCTTCATGCACGATATTCGAAGTCCGGCTGGGGCACTTGGTTTGATGCAAGTCATGCCAAGAACCGGCCGCCAGACTGCGAAGGAGCTGAATCTGAAGTGGCGCGGTAATCGAACACTGGTCAATCCATCAACGAACATTCGAATCGGTAGTTACTATCTCGCGAAACAACTCAATCGTTTCGGACATCCAGCATTGGCAACCGCGGCCTATAACGCAGGACCTCATCGAGTGAAACAATGGATGCCAGAGGAAACCATGCCGCTTGATGTTTGGGTTGCCTCAATTCCATTTACCGAAACCAGAAACTATGTACAGCGCGTACTGACCGCGCAAGTCATCTACGAGTGGCGCTATAATGGTGAGGTGACGCGGCTTGATCAGGTCGCAGCACCGCAAATTACGGGTATGGAATAATCCATGGATTGGCTCGTCCAACTAGAGCAAGGCGCTCTAGGCCTTGGCGTTTTCATTGTCGTCTTTTCATTCGTGCTTTACATCAAACGGACTGGAGATGTGAAAGCTATCATCTTTTTCTGGCAGAAACGCCTTCAATTGACACGTCAGGAATTTATTATCAACCGTACCGGTCTTGGATGAATGATCGTAGGCGTGATTGTTCGGTCGATTTACCACACGTTTTTTATTGGGGGTTAGCCATGTCTGACGCAAACAATACACCATCGTTTGAGGCAAAGCTTGCGGAGCTCGAGGCACTCGTTCGACAAATGGAACAGGGATCGATGCCTTTGGACACATCGCTCGATGCATTTGAAAAAGGTGTTCAATTGGCTAAAGAGTGTCACGCAATTCTCGATTCAGCTTCACAAAAAGTAACCGAAATCAAGCAATCTGGCGAACAAGCGCCATTTGATCCGGAGGCTTAAACGCATTGGATCAAGACTGGCTCGAACAGATCCGAATACGGATCGACCAAGCACTGGATAACGCGCTTGGAAAACATCTTGGTGACTCCAACCTATTAGACGCTGCGCGGTACAGTGTTCTCCGTGGTGGTAAACGCTTACGCCCTGCGTTGGTGTATGCCGCCGCTGATGCGGCCGGTGCGAGTCCAGATGCAGCAGATGCAGCAGCCATCGCAGTTGAACTACTGCATGCGTATTCGTTAATCCACGATGATCTTCCCGCAATGGATGATGACGCGCTCCGACGCGGTCAACCAACAACACACATTGCATTTGATGAGGCGACCGCGATCCTTGCTGGAGATGCATTGCAAGCACTCGCGTTTTCAATTCTTGGAGAGACAGATAGCCGAACCGATCGGATGCGAGTTAAACAACTCAACCTGCTCGGTGAAGCCGTTGGATTTCAGGGCATGGCACTCGGCCAGGCAATTGATCTTGAATCTGAAGGTAAATCTCTGTCTCTGGATGCTTTAAAAGCCATGCATGCGAAGAAAACAGGAGCATTAATCACCGCTAGCGTGCTGATGGGTGCCGTCTGTGGCAATCCTTCCAATGACGACTGGGATGCGCTGACACAAGCTGGTCAAGCCATCGGTCTTGCCTTTCAGATCCAAGATGACATCCTCGACGAAATAGCCCCGACACAGACGCTCGGGAAGACGCAGGGTCGAGATCAAATACTCGGAAAATCGACATTCCCAGGTCTTCTTGGGGTTGAAGCAAGCGAACAAGAGGCCTATGCATTGGTGGAAATTGCTCAGGAAGCCCTTGCGCGAGTGGCAGGAGACACCACCATGTTAGAACAATTAGCGCTATTGAGCGTGGAGCGAACGAATTAATGCCATCAATGAAACTCTTCCACACCATTCCGGGCGAGCGCCCGACGATTCCACTACTGGAAGGGATTCACTCGCCTTATGATTTACGCCTACTGAATCGCGATCAACTACGTCAAGTCGCCGACGAAGTACGTGAATACTTACTGTATTCAGTCGGTATATCTGGCGGACATTTTGGAGCGGGACTCGGTGTTGTCGAACTGACTGTTGCATTGCATTTCTGCTTAGACACCCCCTTCGATCAGTTGGTGTGGGATGTCGGTCACCAGGCTTACCCACACAAGATCCTGACAGGACGTCGCGAACAACTCCCGACGATTCGTAAAGAAGGTGGTCTGGCCGCTTTCCCGGATCGCAAGGAAAGTCCTTACGATACCTTCGGTGTCGGCCATTCGAGCACCTCAATAAGCGCCGCTCTGGGAATGGCATTGGATGCCAAAATCAACCATTCGAGTCGTCGCCATGTGGCAGTCATCGGAGATGGTGCGCTGACAGCAGGAATTGCTTTTGAGGCGCTGAACCATGCGGCGAGCGAAAAAGCGAACATGCTCGTGATCTTGAATGACAACGACATGTCGATTTCGAGGAACGTAGGCGGGATTCGTGACTACCTTGCGAAGTTACTCTCATCCAAAACATACACCCGCGGTCGTGATGAAGCGCGGAAGTTGCTCGAGCCACTGCCACCACTGGCACAATTTGCCAAGAAAACCGAAGAGCATCTAAAGGGGATGATGAGCCCAGCGACCCTCTTTGAAGAAATCGGATTTAACTATATCGGACCGATCGATGGACATGATTTATCCGGGCTTGTGACGACACTACAAAACATGAGGGACCTTCCAGGTCCACAGTTTTTGCATGTGGTAACCCAAAAGGGCTGTGGTTTTGTCCCAGCTGAAGATGATCCGATCAAATACCACGCAATCGGAAAACTCGAGGTGAAATCTGACGCATCAGCAACACCCAAGCCTTCCTATTCGAATATTTTCGCTCAGTGGATCTGCGATATGGCGGACAACGATTCACAACTTGTCGGGATCACACCAGCAATGCGAGAAGGGTCTGATTTAATCGAATTCTCCAAACGATTTCCCGATCGTTACCATGATGTGGCAATTGCAGAGCAACACGCGGTATGCCTCGGAGCAGGCTTTGCCACACAAAGCACCAAGCCCGTGGTCGCGATTTATTCAACCTTCTTGCAACGCGCGTATGACCAAGTCATTCATGACGTGTGTGTTCAAGGTCTCGATGTCACCTTTGCCATTGATCGTGCTGGGCTCGTTGGCGAAGATGGTCCCACGCACGCTGGCGTCTATGATTACGCCTATTTAAGAACCTTGCCCGAAATCATCATCGCAACGCCATCCAGTGAGGCTGAGTGTCGGCTTTTACTTTCAACCTGTTATCAACACCAAGGTCCAGCGGCCGTGAGATATCCCCGCGGACAGGGTCCTGGCGAACTGCCCGATGCAAGTTTGAATACAGTTGAGGTTGGTCGCTCCTTAACTCGCCGTGAGGGCCAATCAGGAATTGTCATCCTAGGTTTTGGTTCGCGCGTCTTTGCCGCGCTCAAAGCCGCAGAAAAACTCGACGCGACAGTGATCGATATGCGCTGGGTCAAACCACTTGATGAAGCCGTTCTCAGGCAATATGCCGATGCAAAACTAGTGATAACCGTTGAAGAACATCAACGCATGGGCGGCGCTGGATCGGCAGTGGGTGAGTACTTTGCAGATCACGGACTGACCGTCAATCTATTAAGTCTCGGTTTGCCCGATCGATATGAAGCACATGCCAAACCAGAGGCGATGTTGGCACGCGTTGGACTCGATGCGAATGGCATTGAGGTGGCAATTGAAAAACGACTCAGCTAAAGTTTTCAGACTGACTGAGTAAGTGCCCCAGGCGGTTGAGTTTAGTCTTCAAGTAGTCCTGATTATGCGGGGTCAGTCCCGTCTCAATGGAATGACGCTTCACCACGGAGACACCGAGTCCCTCAAGTGCCTCGACTTTTTTCGGGTTGTTGGTCAATAACTCAACGTCAGTGACGCCAAAGTGGGCCAGCATTGGGCTAACCATGGAATAGTCCCGCTGGTCCGCGGCAAACCCCAGGGCTTCGTTGGCGTCGACTGTGTCAGCCCCTTCGTCTTGCAAATGATACGCTCGGATTTTGTTGAGTAATCCGATACCGCGACCCTCTTGGCGTAAGTACAAAATGATGCCAGAACCTTTCGCTGCAACTGCTGTCATCGCATGCTCGAGCTGAGCTCCGCAATCACAACGCTGCGAGAACAGCGCATCGCCTGTCAAACACTCCGAATGCACACGAATCAGAACCGGTTGTTCTTGTCCGGGGTCGCCCATGACAAGCGCGATGTGCTCTTTACCTGAGTCAAGCTCCTCGAATCCGTGCATATCAAAAGTGCCCCATTGAGTCGGGAGTTGGCAATTCTCGATGTGTTTGATGGTCATGGTCTTATCCTAAGTGGGCGCTAAGCATACCAAAGACCAAGGCAAGAATAAGAACATATCCGCCCGCAGCGATATCATCCATCAAAACACCCCAGGCACCTGGGATCTTGCGTTCACACCAAGACACTGCCCAAGGCTTGGCGATATCAAAGATCCGAAACCCAATAAAACCGATCAAAAGTCCCATCCCCACAGTGAGCTCGGTCAAGGTATTGAGCCCAAATGCAACCAGCCACATCCCCGCCCACTCATCGATCACGATTTGTCCATGATCTCGCTCGCCGAGTCTCCGCCCCGCCTCAGGAATACTCCAGATCGATAACGCACAGAGAATCACCAATCCAGTAGTCCAAGCGAGAACTGATGCATCCCACATCAATACGAGCAACGGTAGGACACCTAAGGTTCCAGTAGTACCTGGCGCTTTTGGCGATAAACCACTACCAAGGCCGACAGCGATCCAAAACTTCACCTCATTCATCGGCTGTGATCCCACCCAAGTTGCCACGCGTCCGGAAGTGGTTCGCCATCCAATAGAATTCGATCGGTCTCTCCTTTAACGACCATTCCAATTCGTCGACCCCCAGTTGGAACCGTGACTCCTCCCCGAATTGAAGCCAACAAACAATAATCATCACCACCGGTGAGCGCGTATTCCAAAGCTTTATCCTGCCCAAAGCGATCCACCAGATCCGGACATAATGGAAACAATTTTGATTGCAGTTTGACGCTTGCCGAACCGACCGCATGATCGAGAAGGTGTAATAAGTCTTGGCACAGTCCATCGGAAACGTCAATCATCGCACTGGCCAAACCTCTGAGCGATACACCCGCGTCGAGCTGTGGCTCGGGTCGCCAATAACGCTCGGCCCAGATTTCATGATCAGCCTCTTGGCCATCCAATACATCCAAATAGGCACGAGCGCCACCCAAATCAGGACCAAATAGCCAAAGATCATCACCTGATTTCAGTCCACTCCGTGTGACTGCTGATCCCTTTGGCACCTTACCAAGTACCGTCAGATGCGCACTCAACGGGCCTTTCGTTGTGTCGCCACCAATCAAATCCACACCAAATCGAACACACAGCTGGTGAAACCGACTAGCAAAATGATCGATCCACCCAGGCTCAAGCGTCGGAAGGGTCAGTGATAACAACACAGATTGCGGCTCAGCACCCATTGCAGCGAGGTCACTCAACCCTCGACCCAGAAGCCTTGCCGCGAAGCCATCAGGAGGGCACATGAGTGGAACGTGACAACCAGCAATTACCGAATCAACAGAAACCACCGTCTCGAAATCGCTATGTTGCGAGACAACTGCCGCATCGTCGCCATTTCCAAGAGTCACAGAAGGATCTAACGGATCCCGCTGAAAATAGGTTCGAATCAGTTCAAACTCGTTCACGAGCCCCAAGCGCCTGAACCTCTATTGCGCGCGCATTGGCGGCGAGTTGATCGAGCACGCCGTTGACGAATTTATGACCATCCGTCGCACCAAACTTTTTACTCAAAACAACTGCCTCAGAGATGACCACTTTAAATGGAATATCAATCCGTGCTGAGAGCTCATAAGCTCCCAATAACAGGATATTGCGCTCAATTGGGGTCAATTCAGAGAGCTCACGCGACAGGCAAGGTTTCAACGAATCGACCAACGTTTGGTGCGTATGATCAATCGCTGTCAGCGCATCATGAAAGAACGCAATATCGGCACGTTTCAGATCGTTATCCGCGCGAAACATGGCCACCACCTGAGTCATTGGATACCCCGATAGCTCCCACTGATAGAGTGCTTGAATCACCGCCTCGCGCGCGCGATGACGTTGTGAGGCTGTCGGCTGAATAGGCGATTCATCACTCACTGATTCGTCTCAAAACAGAAACCATTTCGATCGCAACCAAACTCGCCTCAGCGCCCTTATTACCCGATTTGGTGCCGGCACGCTCAATGGCTTGCTCGATCGTATCAACAGTCAACACGCCAAAGGAACAGGGAACACCTGTATCCATCTGTACCTTGTTCAGGCCACTTGCTGATTCGCCGGCAACATAATCAAAATGCGGGGTTGAGCCGCGAATCACAGCGCCCAACGCAATGATGGCATCCACGTCACCTTTTTCGGCGACTGCCTGGGCAGCCAGCGGGATCTCATAGGCGCCAGGGACACGAACGACGGTAATATTATCTTCGTCAACACCGTGACGAACGAGCGCATCCACAGCACCTTCGACTAGCGAATCAACCACAAACTGGTTAAACCGTCCGACCACAATGGCATAACGGCCATCAGCATCAGTGTATTGTCCTTCAATCATTTGCATGGGTTTACCCCTCGTATTCCACATATTCCACAACCTCAAGATCAAACCCTGAGATCGCGCTGAATTTCATTGGCGTCGACAATAGACGCATTTTACCCACATTCGCATGTTTTAGGATTTGTGAGCCTGTTCCAACCGTGAGGTAAGGGACCAACCGCGTTCCGGGTTTCGGTAATGTATCGCCAACATATTGCGAAAATCGCTCTTCAATTGGTTCGTCACCACGATTTTCCAAAATCACGACGACACCCTCACCAGCCTCGGCAACGCCCTTCAATGCCTGAGGTAAGGGCCAACTACCGCGTCCATGCCATGATACTTGCACAAGATCTCGAAGCGTATCCGGTACATGGACTCGTACCAAACATGGGCGCTCAGGAGTCGGCTCACCTTTAATCATGCACAAATGGGTACCACCCAAAATCTGGTCCTGAAACATCTGCAAGCGAAAGGCCCCAAATTCAGTTTCGATCGCTTCTTCGCGCACCATTTCGACCGTCGTTTCTGTGGTCGCGCGGTATTGGATCAAATCAGCAATGGTCCCAATGGAAAGACCGTGTTGCTCAGCGAACGCCTCCAATTCAGGGCGACGAGCCATCGATCCATCATCGTTCATGATCTCACAAATCACTGCTGCGGGCTCAAGACCCGCTAGACGCGCAAGATCACACCCCGCTTCCGTATGACCGGCTCGCATCAATACACCGCCGGGCCTCGCTTGAACTGGGAAGATGTGGCCAGGTTGCACCAGGTCAGCCGGTTTCGCGTTTGCCGCAACCGCTGCTTGAACAGTCCGTGCGCGATCGGCGGCACTGATACCCGTGGTCACACCCTCTGCTGCCTCAATACTCACGGTAAAGGCTGTTTTATGTCGCTCAGTATTCTCGACCACCATCGGTGGGAGCCCGAGTTGCCGACAACGTGCTTCAGTCAGGGTCAGACAAATCAAGCCACGCGCGTGACGTGCCATGAAGTTGATATGTTCTAGCGTGCAATGCGCGCCAGCAAGCACAAGATCGCCCTCGTTTTCGCGATCCTCGTCATCCATCAGGATAACCATCTTTCCAGCACGAATATCCGCAATTAAGGTCTCGACAGATGCCAAAGCCATATTAAGCGCCCGTCCTTAGTGTCCAGTCCAATCGGAGATCTTTGCCCACTTCCCGGATCTCCTGAATAAAAATCTCTGGCGCATCAGCCAGTTGTACGGGCGCAATATTATACAGGGATCGTGCGGCCTGCCCAAGGAGTTTCGGCGCAAGGTACAAAACACCCTGGTCAACCAACTCCTCCGTAATACACTGGCCGACCAATCGTGGACCTGCCTCAACCAATACTTCGTTGATCCGCCGATCGGCAAGCTCG
>MDTB01163612.1_pt1 | contig 10695 bp, 11 predicted proteins | sample 811161 | NCBI WGS metagenome assembly MDTB01 (sample SAMN05326650, study PRJNA326480) | marine metagenome | isolation source: seawater | place: Mediterranean Sea | collected 2009 | reverse complement strand
CAAGTATTAAACCCTCAATGAAAAACCAAAAATGATAGAATTTCTTATAAGTGCATTTTTAATTTCACTGCTAGCTGTTATAGCTATCTATACAATTGTTAGTAGATATATTTTTTCAATAGTTATGCTTGCAGGAGCATATTCTTTAATTTCAGCAATAATTTTTGTTACTTTAGATGCAGTTGATGTTGCTTTTACTGAAGCTGCTGTTGGTGCAGGTCTCTCTACAGTTTTATACATTGCCGCTATGAAACACTTACCGCAAAAAGAAAGGGCATTAAAAATTGATAATATTGCAGCACTACTAGTTTGTTTTATAGTTGGAGGCCTTCTTGTTTGGGCAAGTTTTGACTTACCTCAAATTGGTGATGCAAATGCTCCAATTCATACTCATGTAGCTCCTTATTATATTGAAAACACCAAGAAAGATATGGGAATACCTAATATGGTCACAGGTGTATTAGCGAGTTATCGAGGATTTGATACTTTTGGTGAAACTGTTGTTATTTATACTGCAGGATTAGGGGTTTTACTTCTTTTAGGTGGAGCATTCTATAGAAAGTCAAAAGATGAATAGAGATCCTATCTTAAGAGTTGGGACTAAGATTCTTGTAGGACCAATCCTTCTATTTGGACTTTATGTTCAATTTCATGGAGATTTTGGTCCTGGTGGAGGATTTCAAGCAGGTGTTATTATCGCAGCTGCTTTTATCCTTCATTCTTTAATATTTGGCCTTAAAGAAGGTCGAAGAATTGTTTCTCAATCATTAAATATGTGGATTATGATTTTAGGTGTATTGCTTTATGGTGGTGTTGGAATAGTTAGTATTTTTCTTGATGGTACATTTTTAGATTATAATGTTCTCGCTCATGATAGTAAGCATGGACAACATATTGGAATAATTCTTATTGAACTAGGCGTTGGTATGACTGTAGCTGGAGTAATGTTAATGTTATTTCATTTATTTTCCTCATGGAAAGAGGATATTAAAAAATGATTTATCAGTTTTTAGGAATATGGAATTATTGGATAGTCATTTTTTTAATGATGGCTGGATTATTCATAGTTATATCAAGACATAATCTTGTTAAGAAACTAGTTGGTCTTACAATTTTTCAAACTTCTGTGTTTCTGTTTTATATAACTATTGGTAAAATATCTGGAGGTACTGCACCAATTTTAATGTATTCTAAAGATGTAATATATTCTAACCCTCTTCCTCATGTTTTAATATTAACTGCAATTGTGGTTGGAGTTGCAACAACTGCTTTGGGTTTAGCACTAGTTTTAAGAATTAAAAATGCATTTGGAACAATAGAAGAGGATGAAATTGCACTTATAAAAGAAGAAGAAATGTTAAATAATGAATAATTTTGTTATAGCTATTGAAAATAATTTGCCCGCTCTTCAAGTAGTAATTCCATTATTACTTTCCCCAATAGTTGCTTTAATTACAAAGCCTTTAATATCTTGGATTATTTCACTAATTGGTTCCCTTTTATGTTTTATTTCTTCAATTATTTTATTTTTTAAATTTATATCTTACGGACAAATAAATTATTTTATGGGGAATTGGCCTGCTCCATGGGGAATAGAATATGTGATAGATGGAGCCTCATCATATATGCTTATCATTATTTCTGGCATGGGTTTTTTTGCTACTCTTTACTCTTACAATTTAATGAAATTAGAACTATCTGAGCACTCTCAATCAAGAGTTTATGGAATGTGGCTTTTAGCTCTTGGTGGGCTATTGGGGTTAGTTACAACAGGAGATGCCTTTAATCTTTTTGTTTTTCTTGAAATTTCTTCATTATCATCAGTTGCATTAGTTGCATTAGGAGCCTACAGAGATAGAAGAGCACTCACAGCAGCTTTTAATTATTTGTTAATTGGTGCTGTTGGTGCAACTTTTTATGTTATTGGAGTTGGTCTTCTTTATTCAGTTACTGGAACTTTAAATATTGCAGATCTTACAGAAAGACTTTCTGAAATATCTGACAATAATGCTGTAAGAGCTGGAATAAGTTTTATAATTATAGGACTAATGGTTAAAGCAGCAATTTTTCCATTACACATATGGTTGCCCGCAGCTTATACATATGCTCCTACGGCTGTTACAGTTTTATTAACGGCTACAGCAACAAAAGCTGCATTGTATATCTTAGCCAGAATATTATTTACACTGTTATTTAATACTGATGATTTTACCTATATAGTTTTGAATTGGATATTATTACCTGCTGCATTAATAGCTATATTTTTTGGAACTGTTAGAGCAATATTTGAAAATGATATTAAAAAATTGCTAGCATTCTCTTCACTATCTCAAATAGGTTATACAGTCGTTGGTTTATCTCTAGGAACTACTGCAGGCATTTTAGCTGCATTTATTCATTTAGCTAATCATGCACTTATGAAATCTGCTTTGTTTATGGGCGTAGGTTCTATTGGTGCAGCGATTAAAGACAAAGTTGAATTTAATTCTTTAAAAGGTATTGGGTATACAATGCCTATTACAGCAATATGTATAACAATAGCAACTTTAAGTCTTCTTGGTATACCACTAACAGTTGGATTTATCTCAAAATTTTTTTTAATTAAGGCCATTTTGTTATCTCAAAATTGGTTTGTTGTCATTATGGTTCTTTTAACCAGCTTTTTAGCACTAGGTTATACCTGGAAAATTATAGAGTATATTTGGATGTTAAAACCTGAAATCAATAAGAGACAAAATGAAAAGCCTTTAATTTTAATTCCACTAATAACCTTGGTATTATTTAACTTATTATTTGGTGTCTATGCTTATCCTATAATCGAATCTGCAACACTAGCATCAGAATCTATATCATGGGGTAACAATGATTAATTCTAATATGTTTTTAATTACTGCTCTTTTATCACCAATCTTAGTTACAATTTTTACTGTTATTTTTTCTTCATATAAAAATTTTAGAGATAGCCTAGGTATTATTGGAGGTATAGTTTCTTTTATTTGTTCATTAGTTGTAGCCCAAAAGGTTATAAATAATGAAACTCAAGAAATGATTATTGTTAATATAACCAATAACTTAGATATTTTTTTTAAAGTAACACCTTTAGGGGCAATTTTTAGCTTATTATGTTCTGGATTATGGATTTTAGCTGCTATGTACTCAGTTGGATATATGAGAGGAAATAATGAAAGTAATCAAACTCGATTTTATTCATTTTATTCAATTTCTATTTTTGGAGCATTAGCAATTTCTTGGTCAGGAAATTTATTAACACTATTCATTTTTTATGAATTTCTTACTTTTTCCACATATGCTCTTGTTGCTCACAAACAAGATGAAAAATCTTTTAGATCAGGAAAATTATATCTTGGAATTCTTGTAGGCACTTCAGTTATGTTATTTTTACCAGCAATTATATGGGTTTGGATAATTGCAGGAACTACAGATTTCACTGCTGGTGGAATCTTAAAAGATAAAATTTCATATTCTCAAAGTGCAATTTTATTGATGCTTTTTTCTTTTGGCATTGGTAAAGCAGCGCTTATGCCATTTCATTGGTGGTTACCAGCAGCAATGGTTGCACCAACACCTGTATCAGCATTACTCCATGCGGTAGCAGTTGTAAAAGCAGGTGTTTTTTCTGTTTTAATGATAATATGTTATATTTTTGGATATGAATTTATTTATGAAAGTGGTTCAGGTTATCTTTTAGTTTGGACTTCAGTAATTACTCTATTTCTTGCTAGTGTAATAGCAATGTATCAAGATGATCTTAAAGCACGTTTAGCTTATTCAACAGTAAGTCAATTGTCATATATTGTATTAGGAGGTGCAATAGCTACTCACTATTCTGTAATAGGTTCGATTTCAAATATCATGATGCATGGAGTTGGAAAAATTACTCTTTTTTTCTGTGCAGGAGCAATATATGTGTGTGCAAAAATTACAAAAATTTCAGATCTTAATGGTATTGGGATAACTATGCCTTTTACATTTGTTGCTTTTGCTTTTGGCGCTCTTTCTATAATAGGGATTCCTCCCTTTGGTGGGTCCTGGAGTAAATTTTATTTACTTCTCGGAGCAGGACAATCTGAACTAACTATAATTATTCTTATACTTGCTGTATCAACTATTCTTAACACCTTCTACTTGCTTGAGCCTGTGTTTAGAGCTTTCTTTTTAGATAAAAAACAAGACTTAGTAATTAGAAGTTATCCTTTAACAATTTTTCCTGCAATTATCTCATCTTTACTAATAATTATTTTATTTTTTTATGTTGAACCATTGCTAAAACTTATAAACATGATTGTGGGTAAAACATGAATATTTACAGAAATCTCTTAAAAAATTTTGGAAGAGTGAACACAGTTGTTTTATTTATATGCATTATTTTACTTCTTTTGGAATTTGCAGGTGACAGACATGGTGAGACCATCTATGAAGATTTCATTTTCTTTCCTGCTATATTTGGTTACCTTTCTTGTATTGTAATTTTCAGAATAGGTGTTGCTCTAAGATCTATATTTATGAAAGATGAGGATTATTATGATAAATAGTATTCCTCCAGGTCTAATAATGTTTATTGGATCATTTTTGATTCCTTTTTTCCCCCAAATTTCAAGACAAATATACATGTTTGTTTTAGTTATCTTATCAGCTTCCTCATTATTTTTAGGAGATGGAACACATTTAATAATTAATTTCATGGATATTAATTTTATAATTAATCATTCTGATGAATTAAGTTTTCCGTTTGCAATAGTATTTCATATTGCAGCTATTCTTATAATAATTTATGGATTTCATATTAAGGAGTGGAAAGAGCACTTAGCCATAATTGGTTATGCTGGAGCAGCAATTGCAGCGCTTCATGCAGGTGACCTCTTTACACTTTTTTTATGGTGGGAAGCCACAGCTTTTACTTCAGTCATTTTAATTTTTGGCGGAAAGACATACCGTTCATATAAATCAGCAGTAAGATATATACTAATTCAAGTTGGCTCAGGAATTTTATTGTTATCTGGGGCTATTTTAATATTTCAAAATAATAATGAGGTATTGTTCCAAGAAATAGATGTAAACTCAACAGCAGGATTATTAATTTTCATTGCGTTTGGAATTAAAGCAGCCTTTCCATTTCTAAATGGATGGCTTCAAGACTCTTACCCTGAAGCAAGTGAAGTAGGAACAGTTGCTTTATCAGCTTTTACAACAAAACTAGCAATCTATGCATTAGCGAGATCATTTGCTGGAGTTGATATTTTAATTATTATTGGCGCATTAATGACCTTTTTTCCAATTTTTTTTGCTGTAATTGAAAATGATTTAAGAAGAGTTTTGGCATTTAGCCTTAATAATCAATTAGGTTTTATGGTTGTAGCTGTTGGAATAGGAACAGAACTAGCAATTAATGGAGCTGTAGCCCATGCTTTTGCTCATATAATTTATAAAGGTCTATTATTCATGAGTATGGGGGCTGTTCTCTATAGAGTTGGTACATGTAAAGCATCTGAATTAGGTGGATTATTTCAATACATGCCTCTAACTGCAATATGCTCAATTGTTGGAGCAGTATCAATTTCTGCTTTTCCATTATTTAGTGGATTTGTTGCAAAGTCTTTAATAATGTCTTCATTAGGCTACGAAGGTTTAACAATTATATATTTCATGCTCCTGTTTGCATCTGCTGGTGTTCTTCATCATTCAGGTATAAAAATACCTTTCTTTGCTTTTTTTGCTCATAAATCTAATCATAAACCAAAAGAGGCACCTTTAAATATGCTTATTGCAATGATTTTAAGTGCAGTCTTATGTATTTTGATAGGTATTTTTCCAAGTCTTTTTTATCAAATTTTACCTTACAATGTTTATTACCAACCATACGACTTCAGCCATGTTTTATCTCAGCTTCAGTTACTAATGTTCGCTGTTTTCGCTTTTATATGTCTCTGGCATTTTAAAATCTACCCACCAGAATTAAATTCCACTGTTTTAAATAGTGACTGGTTTTATAGAGTATTCTTTGTAAAAGTTGTTCAAATAACCATTCAACTCTTGTTGAATATTTGGCATAATTTTTCATTAGGTTTTCAGGGATTTTTTAAGTTCATTTTTACTTATTTTAAAAATCAATCATTAGATGCTCAAAAAAGCCCTGTAACTATTGGTTATAGTACAGTTTTAATACTATTTTCTCTAGCCTTTGTAATAATTTGTAATTATCTATTATTCTAAAAATTTTACTTTTAATTTTAAAGTATTTAGTTTATTTTTAAAAAAATTTCACTTTTGATATAATTATAATGGATAGAGAAGAAAATAAAAAAATTCCAAAACATATTCCTAAAGAAAATGTTTATGAAGGTACACATTGGATGGTTTTTTTGTCTTATTTCATTGCATTTATAGCAATATACCTTCTATTAAGTGAGTATTTTCTTGGTTAAGATTTTATGTCCTTAGAGGATTTATACCAAGATAAAATTCTGGAACTATCCAGAATTTCAAGAACTGTTGAACAACTTCAACATTATAAAAATTCATCTACAAGTAAAAATCCCGTTTGTGGTGATACAATAGCACTTAGGTTGGATTATGATAATGATTTTAAAGTTATAGATTATGGACATGAGGTCAGAGGGTGTGTTCTCTGCGAGGCTTCAGCAGGATTACTATCAAAATATATAATTGGAAAATCACTGAAAGAAGTGAAAATAATTAATCAAAATGTATTACAATGGCTAAATAGTGAAATATCATTGCCAAATATTTCTGAGTTGGAAACATTTACCCCCGTTAAAGAATTTAAAAACAGACATAAATGCGTAACACTTTCATTTGATGCACTGGTTGAAGTTTGCAAAAACTTATAAAATTACGGAATAATTCTATTTATTTAAAATTAATAATATTTTCATTGAATTATTTTAAAATCATATTTTCTTCATAAGGATATTTGGATAATACTTCATAGCCATCATCAGTAACTAAAACTTGATCCTCTAACTTTACTCCATCCAGACCACCAACCTCGCCAATATAAGTCTCTACACATAAAACCATACCGGGCTCAAGAAAACCCTCAAATGCACCCTCTTGATAATCAATAGGATATCTAATTGATGGCCACTCATCACATAAACCCACTCCATGCATTTTACAACTATATCTTTGTTCGATATATTTTTGAGGTAAAGGTCTTCCTTTAAAAACTAAATTTTTCAGAGTTTCGCCTGGTTTTATAATTTTAGTATTTTCAATTATTTGGGCATAAGCTTCTGAATATAAGAATTTTTGAGATTTATTTGGTTCTTTATTGCCTACAAACCATGTTCTTGAAATATCAACGCAAATTCCATAACAACCAATTAAATCGGTATCAAAAGCAAGTATTTCATTATCTTGAAGAATTCTAGGACCACATTCCTGAAACCAAGGATTCGTTCTTTGTCCAGTAGATAACAGTCTTGTTTCAATCCACTCCCCACCTCTCTTAATATTCTCAGAGTGCATAACAGCCCAAATATCGTTTTCAGATAAACCAGGATAGACCTCATTACGCATTTTCTGTAAAACAATATCACAAGAATGGGCCGCACATTTCATTGCTTTGATTTCTTCACATGTTTTGATTGAGCGAGATTTCTCCATCACCTCTTCTCCATCAAAAACCTTTATACCAATTTGATCTAATGCTCTTAAGCCATGAATTTGAATTTTATCAACTGCTAATCTTCTTCCACCTTGAGAGTGCTCATTGAGAACAGATATAATTTCTTCTGCGAAGCTTTTTGCATCATCATCAATTCTATCTCCATTCGCAAAGTAAAACATTGAAGAAGATCTTCTAGCTTCCTTAACCAAAGGATTAAAAGATGATAGCATATCAATTCCCTTGTAATCCCATAGTATAATATAACCATCTGGATTAATAAAACATGCTCGAAATGGGTTATGTGAATTCCATAATTGCATATTCGTTGAATCAGTTATGTAGCGTATATTTAATGGATCAAAAACTAAAACTCCATCTAAATTTCTTTCTTTTATTTGAGTTTTTAACCTTTCAACTCTATCAAATCTCATTTTAGGAAGGTTAGGAATTTCCAAACCTGCTTCCATCCATTCTTTAAAAGCTAAATCAGTTGGTCCAATTTCAACCCTATCATTATCTAAAATTGTTCCATCAGGCTTAAATCTTTGGTTTTTGTATGGATTAATTTTTCTAGATTGAGAATAATTCATTCTAATTAACACTCAATAATTGTTTAGAATACCATTTTGCAAATTCAGAAACATTGGCTTCTAATAAAGGTGCAAATCTTCCTTGAAGGTTTATTGAGGATTTTAATCCATCTTGCTGATTTTCAAGCGCAGTTATATCCTCTTCAATAGCAGCATCCATTCTTGAATAATAGAATTTTGATTTTGTTTTAAATTCATCAGAATAAATAATATTTTTTGGGAAACATGTTGATTGAGTAATTTCAGAATTATCTTTATCAACTGGATTGACAACATACATCCACATAGAATCTCTCCCAACAGCAAACGTTAAATTAGGATATATCCAAGTATATCTTACACCATTTAAAAATCTTTTATTTAAATTTTTCATGTTTGGCAATGCAAAATTTTGTTCTTTTTCCAAAAGAGCACCCGTTCCTTTTGTATCTCCATATTGAGAGACAAAAAAGCCATTTGTTTGATCTGGAGGATTAGGATCATTATAGATATCCCCAATAGTATCAGGATGGATGTATGGTAAATGATAGTGTTCATTAAAAACTTCCAAAAAAATCTTCCAATTACATTTTACATTAAAAGTCCTTGTTCTTGTTGCAACTAAATCTTTAAAGGGCCAAGGAGAATGAATTTCTTCAAAATTATCAAGAAATTCATTCTGTGAAATAACATTTTTTTCAAAACAAATGAAAATAAAACCTAAAACCTCAAGTGTTTTAAATTCAATCAAACCATAATCAGATTTAATAAAGTCCTGTAATTCATTCATTTTTGGAGATGCTACTAGTTTACCATCCAAACCATAAGCCCAACTATGAAAAGGACACCTAATAACATTAGTATTACCAGAATCCTTAAGAAGTTTTGCACCTCTATGCCTACAAGTATTTAAAAAAGCTCTTAGAACTAAGTTTTTATCTCTAATGAAAATAAAATTCTTATCTAATATATTTTTACAATAATAATCTCCTTGCTTTGCAAGGTTTTTTAGATGACCAACACCTATCCAATTAGATTTAAAAATATTAGAAAGTTCAAATTTAAAAATTTCAGAATTAGAATAACATTTGAATGGAATAGAATGAGATACATTCGAACCAAAAGATATATTTTCAAGTAGTTTTCTTCTTTTAGAATTTATATCCATAATTTTTATATTAGAACAGTTTTAATAATTTGTTTAATATAATTTTAAATTATTTATAATAAAAAATTATGAAGTTAACTCACGAATTTACAAAAAATAATATCTGGCAATCATACTTAAATGTATGGGCAAATATGGCTATTATCCAATCAGAATTAAAAATAATACCAGATTGGGCTGGGGAAAAAATTGCAAGCAATTGTTTGATTGAAACAATTAATATTAAAAATGTAGATAAAAGACAGAAAATAAATAAAAGATTAATTTTATCCCTTGCTGAAGAATTATCTTATAATTGTGGTGAAGCAGGAGCTTATGTTCATTGGGGCGGAACAACCAGAAACATTATTGAAACTGGTTATACACTGGTTATAAAAGAAAATTATAAAATTTTACTTCATAATCTATCAAAAATAATGACAAAACTATCTGTTTTATCCAATGATTACTCAAAAACTCCTATGCTTGCAAGAACCTTAAAAAGAAATGCATTGCCAATAACTTTTGGTTTTAAAGTTTCTGGATGGATTGATGAATTATCTAGACTTATAGATAGATTTTTTGAAGCAGAAAAAAGAGTTTTTTCAATAAAATTTGGAGGTGCTGTTGGTGCAATGCATGGTTTTGGTGATAAAAGTTTAAAATTCACGCAACTTCTGGCAAATAAAATGAACCTTACAAATATTTTAGTTCCTAATAGAACTGCTCTTGATACTAGAATTGAGTATGTTCAATTATTAGCAAATCTTGGAATGCATGTTGGAAAAATAACAAATGAAATTTATTCTTTAATGCATGAAAGCATAGATGAATTGAGAGAAATAGAGAGTAAAGGTCAGTATGGAAGCTCAACAATGCCTCATAAAAAAAATCCCTATTATACATCTTCCTTAGTTGCAAATTGTTCTATTTTAAGAAGTAAAATATCATTATGCCTTGAAAGTGGTTTAACTAGCCACGAAGGTGATGTAGTTAGTGATAAAATTATTGATGATGTAACCAGAGACTCTTGTATATTATCAATAATCATTTTAAATGAATTTAATAATTTGCTCAATATTCTATTTATAGATACTCAAAAAATGGAAAGTAATTTAATGGAAACAGAAGATTATATTGCTTCTGAGAACTTAATGTTAGAATTAGCTAAATTTATTGGAAGAAATGAATCTCATAATCTAGTTCATAAAATTATAAATTTAGCTTTAGAAAAAAATACATCAATAAAAGAGATGCTTATTAATAATGACGATATAAATTCTTATATTGATAAAGATAGAATTAAAAATTATTTGAATCCAAAAAAT
>MDTB01086957.1_pt1 | contig 10695 bp, 9 predicted proteins | sample 811161 | NCBI WGS metagenome assembly MDTB01 (sample SAMN05326650, study PRJNA326480) | marine metagenome | isolation source: seawater | place: Mediterranean Sea | collected 2009 | reverse complement strand
TAATCTTGGCAACAGAATCTTCTTTACCGCCATCTCTGAGAGCTTTCATTAACTCCTTTGAGTAAATAATTCCTGTGATGTCATCAATATTTTTTTCGTAGACAGGAAGTCGGCTGAAGCCTCTCTCTATGACAATTTCAATCGCTTCATTTATCGTTTCAGTAATTTTTACTGCGGCTATATCGGGTCGAGGGACCATTACTTCGTGGGCGACCGTATCTCCGAATTCAATGACATGTTCTATTAGTTGTCTTTCGTCTTCATTAATGGCATCGCTAGCTGCTGCTTCTTCTGCGAAGGCAAGTAGTTCTTCTTCTGAAACCTCGCCTTCTGAAAGCCCGTTAGGAATTTTCGCCCCCATTCTTTGCACTATGCCGTTTGCTACCCACCGAAGTGGAGCTACAGAGGATAAGAGTTTAACCAGTGGCGCTGCTCTGGTTGCGCTTCTATCTGGATGCGCTAGTGCCCAGCTTTTGGGCAATGCTTCAGAAATTGCATACAGGAGTAAGAGTTCACCTACGAAAACAGCAGCTAATTCCCACACGCCCCAATTGTGGAGGACGAGTATAGCGACGAGAGTTGCGGCACCTATTTGGCATGCTAGGACAACAAAAAGTATCGGGTGGAGAACATGCTCTCTTCTTTCTATAAGTTCTCTGAGAACACCTGCCCCCTTTCTCCCTTCTTCTGCTAATGCTTCAGCTCGTGCAGTGCTTACTCTTGTGATTGCAGTTTCGGCAGAAGCCAGTAGCGCCGCTGCTGCTATCAAGACGACAAGAGCGATAAGGGCGATGATTTCTGACTGACTCATGCTACGAATAGGTCAGCGAGCAACTGTTTCTCGCGATCTTTCATTATTAGGGAGTCGTCTGATGTTGCATGATCGTAGCCGAGTATGTGAAGAACACCATGTAAGACTAGTAGCGCTATTTCTTCTTCAAATTCTTTTTTTTGTGCTGCAGCATTCTGTCTTGCTACTTCGGGGCATATCACGACATCGCCTAGGAGTTGTGGAGATTCGCATTCTGTTGGGTCTTCAGCATCAATTGGGAATGCGAGGACATCGGTTGGGCCGCTTTTTCCTAAATGCGTTGAATTTAGATTCGCCATTTTAACTTCATCGACGAATATCAAATTAAGTTCACCGCTTGGGGCTTCCTCAGCTCGTAAAGTTGCCGTGGCTAGTTTTTCCCATCGGTTTGTATCAATATTTATCTCTGGGTGGCCTACGGGAAAATCTGCTCCGACATAAACTGTCAAGATTTCTTTCCTTTATCTGACTGTTTTTCATATGCATCCACAATTGCTTGAACAATCCGGTGCCGAACTATATCTCGACTTGTTAAGTGAATAAATGATATATCGTCAATCCCTTTGAGAATATTTTCTAACTCTCCAAGCCCTCCTCGGCTACCTGTTACGTCTATTTGTGTCATATCGCCTGTAACGACTACTCGAGAGCCAAATCCAATTCTGGTGAGGAACATCTTCATTTGCTCAGGTGTAGTGTTTTGTGCTTCATCAAGAATCACGAAAGCATCATTTAAGGTTCGGCCACGCATAAAGGCAAGAGGTGCCACTTCGATCACGGCTTCTTCCAGAAATCGTTCGACGCTTTCTATTTCCATCATGTCGTATAGAGCGTCATAGAGAGGACGTAGATACGGATCGACCTTAGCCATCAAGTCCCCTGGCAGGAATCCAAGTCGTTCTCCAGCTTCAACTGCTGGGCGCGTAAGAATTATTCTTCGTACTTCCTTTGCTTGTAATGCTTTGACAGCCATTGCCACTGCGAGCCAGCTTTTTCCTGTTCCTGCAGGACCTATGCCAAAAGTAATGACATTGTTTGCGATAGCTTCAATGTACTGTTTCTGCCCTTTAGATTTTGGCCGTATGTTTCTGCCTCGCACCTTAAGAATTTCTGAACCGAAGATATCTGATGGTTTTTCATCGGCAAGCACCATATCAATTGACCTTCCTAAGCTCGTGGAATCAATCACATGTCCGTTCTCAAGCAAAATAACCATTTCTTCAAACAGTGCACCAACTTTTGCAGCATTTTGACCCTGAATTGAAATTTGGTTACCACGTGCATGGATGGTCGCATCAGGAAAAGCTGCTTCAATCGACTTCAGATGTAGATCTCTCTCTCCGAAAAGGCCAGGCATAAGGTGGTTCCCTGGAATGCTAATTTTAACCCTTGATTCACTCATCGTCGTTTATAGGGTATTCCAATGTGCTGTTATTGCCAATACGAATTCCAAAGTCGCTGTGGAGTTCCACATTATGAGATTTCAACAATAATCTTGCCAATGTTCTGATTTCGTTCCATGCGTGTGTGGGCATCACCTATTTCACTGAATTGTTTAATGCTGTCAATCAATATCCTAAATTCTCCAGTTGTGAATTTAGGTATTACAAAATCAGTGATTTTTTTTGTTAATTCAATTTTTTCCTTCTGTGACCGTGTTCTAAGAACTGTCCCAATAAGTGAGATTCTTTTGCGAAGTAATATGCCAAGATCAATTTCAGGTTTTCCTAAACCCATTAATCCCACTTGTATGATTCTTCCTTGCGAAGACACTGACTGAAGATTCTTAGCTAAATATTCTCCTCCGACAAGATCAATTATGACGTTTACCCCTTGGTTATTTGTCCATTCGAGAATTTCTTTGACGAAGTCGCCTTTCGTGTAGTCGATAGCTAAATCTGCACCAAGTTGGAGACAGGTATCGATCTTTTTTGTTGATGCGGTCGTAGCTACTTCAGCGCCGATAGATTTTGCTATTTGAATAGCGGCGGTTCCAACACCTGATGCTCCTGCATGGATGAGGCATGTATCTCCGGTGGCAAGATTCCCTTTGTCAATAAGTGCATCGTAAGCTGTAAACCATGCTTCAGGTATTCCTGCTGCTTCCGTAAATGAAATATTTTGAGGAATAGGGATTACCTGCTTTTCGTGGACAGTAAGAAATTCTGCGTATGCCCCTCCTGCTACGATTCCCATGACTGGGTCTCCTTTTTGATAGAGCGCTGCGCCATTGCCACTTGCTGATACAGTCCCTGCGAACTCTAGTCCAGGTATTTCGTGTTGTGCCGGTGGGCCTGGGTAAAAACCCTTCCGTTGAAGAATGTCTGCTCTATTTAGGGCTGTTGCTTTTACGTTGATGAGCAATTCTTCTTTAGCAGGTTTTGGGGTTTGAATTTCTTTATCCTGGAGTACTTCGACTCCTCCATATTCTTCAAGAACTATTGCCTTCATCAATTTGAACTATCTTTTTGGGCGAGTTTACGTAATTCATATTTAAGAACTTTTCCTGATGCATTTAGAGGGAGGTTGTCTAAGAACTTGATAACTCTCGGGGTTTTAAAATTAGCCATCTCTTTCCTACACCATTGAATTATCTCCTCTTCAATGGGTGTCTCACCGGCCGCTGAGACAATAAAGGCACATCCCACTTCACCTAATCGTTGGTCAGGGATACCGACGACAGATACTTGGCCTATGTGAGGGTGACGCAACATGGTTGCTTCAACTTCAGCTGGATACACATTAAATCCACCATTTATGTACATGTCTTTTTTCCTATCGGTGATTACAATGTTTCCTTCTGGGTCCATTATTCCGATATCTCCTGTTGATAGCCATCCGTCCTCATCAATGGTTTCGGCAGTCTGGGTTGGGTCGTTTAGGTACCCAACCATGATGTTGTATCCTTTTACGATGATTTCTCCTGGCTCTCCAAGTGGAACTTCTTTACCTTCATCGTCGATGATTTTGACTTCCATTCCCGGCATAGCCCTTCCAGAGGTATTTGCTATAGTCTCCGGGTCGTCATCGTGACGACACATTGTTGCTAAACCGGAGCCTTCTGTCAATCCATACCCCGTGACGATTTTTTCAAAGCCTAAACGTTCTCTCATTTGTATAATCATCTCTACTGGAATAGCTGCTGCTCCTGTGACTGCTAGCCGCAAGGTTGACATGTCAAAGTCTTTTAGATTCGGATGGTTGAGGATTGTTTGATAAATAGCTGGGGGTCCCGGAAGCATCGAGATGCGGTCCTTGGGGACACGTTCCATTACTTGTTGAACGTCAAAAACTGGGTGCGGTAAGATGCATGAGCCTTTCATTATGCAAGCAAGAATTCCTGCGTTCAGGCCGAATGAATGAAAGAAGGGGTTGATAATAAGGTAGCGGTCACCTTGTTCGAGGCCGATAATGTCTGCCCAATCGTTATAACCTCGAACGACCGCGGCGTGGGTCAGCATTGCTCCTTTTGGCGCTCCAGTTGTACCTGAGGTAAACATGATATGGCATAGGTCTTCTCCGGCGACTGAACCTTTACGTTGTGCGAATTCTTTTTGCTTACATGCTGTTGCACGTTCTAAAAATTTTTCAAACTGTATTGTTCCTTTTGTTGAGCTTCCCCGGAGTACGATAATTTCATCAATTTTTTTGTCGGCTTGCACTTCTTTAAGAAGATCAACATAATTTGTGTCTAGGAAATCTGTCACTGTGAAAAGAACCTTTGCTTCCGCTTGCTCAATTACATAGGCTGCTTCTTTACCTTTAAATCTTGTGTTTATTGGAACAAGTATGGCTCCTGCTACATGAACTCCAAGAGCTGCAACTATCCATTCCCATGTGTTGGGAGCCCATATTGCAATTTTATCTCCAGATTTAATTCCTGAAGATATCAATGCTTTAGCTGCTTGGTATATGGCTTCTCTCAATTCCAGGAAGCTCCAGTTAACTTCTCCGTCTACGAGAGCTTGGAGAGGGCCGTACGTCTGCGCAGATGCGTCTATCAATTCTGGTATTGTTCGCCAATTTGGTTCATTCATCACTGTTAACCCTATAGCGGCTTTAGACATCAAGCGAACAGAACAGTTGGTTCTTACTGAAGCCCTCCGTAAGTTCCGCCTGCTACTGGTATGGCTGCCCCTGTGATGTAACCAGCTGCTTCGGAGCAAAGGAAAGCAGCGATCTTTCCAAAATCTTCTGCTGATCCAATTCTCTTCATAGGCACTGTTTTTGCTAATTCTTCCAAGTCTTCGTCTCCGTATATCTCCCTGACACGATCTGTTGCGTGAAAACCGGGTTGGATAGAGTTCACGGTTACATTATTTTGTGCAACTTCTAGTGCGAGTGTTTTGAGGAAGCCAGTTGCTCCTGCTCTTGCTGTGTTAGATAGCATGATGTTTGGTATTGGCTGCCGAACAGAAATAGAGGTGATGGCGAGAACTCTCCCCCATCCCTTTTTCTGCATTTCTGGGACTGTTTCTTTAGTCATAGCTACTATTGACATCAGATTTAGTTCAAGGGCTGCAAGGTACTGGTCAATCTCAGTAGTCTCAAATGTTCCAGGTGGAGGGCCGCCAGCATTGGTAACAAGAATTTCGATACTAGATCCCAACGCATCGTTTGCCTGTTTTACAAGCTGTATTGACCCTTCTACCGTTGAGACGTCACCAATGATAGGTATGGCATTGGGGATAGTTTCTGCAGCCTTATGGAGACGCTCTTCGTTTCTACCAGAGATAACGGTTTTACATCCTGACTCAGCCAATGCCTTGGCTGTTGCATAGCCAAGACCTGCTGAGGATGCAGCTACGAGGGCTGCCCGCCCATTTATTCCTAGATCCATATATAAATCGTAGCGGTTGGAGTGATATTTTTCTGTTACCTTTTTGTTTGTTAAGAATTATCTAGAGCGCGCCCTAAAAGTACCTTGGATAGATGCCTTCTATATTCTTGTTGACCATGAATGTCTGATGGCGGGGTAAGTCCGTCATCAGCTAATCCAGCTATATTTTCATTTGATTCGCCAGAGTTAAGGGCTGTTTCTGACGCAGCTGCTCTAACAGGAGTTGACCCCATATTAATCATTCCGATTCCTGAGTTTTCTCCGTGTTGAAGAGCGCACCCTACGATGGCCCAATCTTGGGCTCTTCGGTTAAATTTTTGGAATGACCATTTTTCACCTGTGTATTTTGGAAATTGAATTTCAGTCAGAAGTTCATCTTCTGAAACTGCGGTTTCCCAGAAATCGGTAAAGAAGTCATCGGCCTCCACGCTTCTTTGGCCATTCGGTCCAGAAATAATCAAGGATGCTCTCGTAGCAAGCACAACAGCTGGTAGATCTGAAGCAGGGTCGCCATGACAGAGTGAGCCTCCTATTGTTCCTCTGTTCCTAACTTGAGGGTCCCCTACATGACTCGCTGCATGTGCGAGCAGTGGAATGTGTTCTCCAAGCACTTCAGATTGTTCAACTTGACGATGCTTTGTTAGCGCTCCCACTGCGACTATGTCCCCTCTGTCTTCTATAAATGAAAGGTCCTTTACTCCTCCTATGTCTATTAGGACTTCTGGAGTAGCAAGTCTGAGTTTCATTAATGGAATCAATGAATGTCCACCTGCGAGCAGTTTCGCTTCGTCACCGTATTCAGTCAAAAGAGCAATCGCTTCTTCAGAAGATGATGCTGGCTTATAATCAAATTTTGCTGGGATCATGATCCTTCTCCTATCTGAACTGGTATTCCATCTGGGTTATTTGCAGCCCATTGAACAGACCGGACGATCATTTCGTATCCTGTGCATCGACAGAGATTCCCTTCTAGATTACTTCTTATTTCTTCTTCTGTTGGTTTAGGATTTTCTTGAAGTAAGGCCGTAGTTGCCATGAGCATTCCTGGTGTGCAGTATCCGCATTGAAGTCCATGCTCTTGTCGGAAACCCTCTTGGACAGCTGAGAATGAACCATCAGCATTTGCCAGGCTCTCTACCGTTTCTACTGCCTGATTATTGGCTTGAACTGCTAGCACTGTACATGACTTCACAGCCGCACCTTCTAGTAGCACGGTACACGCTCCGCAATTGGATGTATCGCACCCTATATGTGTTCCTGTCAAACCACATTCTTCCCTAATGAAATGCACAAGTAGTGTTCTGGGATCAACATCTTTTTCGTAATTACTTCCATTTATTGTTAGTGAAATTGGGTATGTCATTGGGAACCTCCATTAAGAATTTTCCATATTTTTTGTGGAGTTGCAGGCATATCAATATGTGAAACACCAAGGTGGCGAACCGCATCAACAACAGCATTAATAACTGAGGGAGGTGTACCTACTGAACCTGATTCTCCTATTCCTTTGGCTCCAAGGGAGTTATTCGGATTAGGGGTGTTAATTCTTCCTGAAGTGTACTTTGGAAGATCAGGTGCTCCAGGCATTAGATAATCAATAAAGGTTGCTGTTGTTGGTTGGCCGTTTTCGTCATAAGTAAACTCTTCATAAAGAGCTTGCGCTATACCTTGAGCGACCCCACCGTGCACTTGCCCCTCAGCAAGTAGTGGGTTGATGACCGTACCGCAGTCATCAACTAGGTATATATCGCGTATCTTAACGTCTCCGGTTTGTTTGTCTATTTCCACGACACACGCATATGCCCCGGATGGGAAACTAAAGTTTGGTACTTCTTGCAGAATAGTTGTGTCTAAGGAACCGGGGTCCATGTCTTCTGGCAATTCAAGGCGTTGGAAGCTAAAAGTAGCTACCTCAGCCCAAGATAAACTTTTACTTGGTGTCCCTTTAACAAAGAGAGTCCCATCTTCTACTTCAATATCAGCAGGGTTAGCTTCTAGCTTATGCGCAGCTACTTTTTTAGCATTCTCAACAATTTTTAGTGAAGCATTTTTGACTCCCTCTCCCCCAACTGCGACTTGCCGTGATCCCATAGTTCCGATGCCTTGAGGGATCGTCGCCGTGTCTCCGTGCCGAACTGATATGTTCTCAAAATCAATGCCTAAAAATTCTGAGGCAATTTGGGCGAAAGTTGTTACTGTGCCTTGCCCATGTGGTGATGCACCAGTATAAATAATTGCTGAACCATCTGGTTGAATCCGAATTTGAACAGATTCCCATGATCCTAGATGGCCAAATCCTTCTAAAGATCCTGGAGGGCCAAAGCCGGCTATTTCAAGCCAACTGGAGAATCCAACACCAATTAATGGTTTTGTAGGGTCATCTTGATTCGCGCTTTGTTCTTTTCGAATAGCTTCGTAGTCCATGATTGTAAGCAGTTCATCCAACGCTCCTTCAAAATTTCCGCTGTCATACACTGCTAATTCAGAGTGTGTGACATAGGGGAAGCTTTCTTTGGGAATGTAGTTTCGCCTGCGAACTTCAGTTGGGTCCATATCTAGCTTGTATGCAATATGATCAATTGAACGTTCGATTAGGTATGTAGCTTCAGGTCGCCCTGCACCCCTATATGCGGCAATTGGGGTGGTATTGGTGAGAACATTTCTCCAAGAAATTGATACGTTAGGGATCACATAGCAACCTGCTGACATCGCAGTCGTCAGAACGGGCATTCCCATTCCCGTCCCATCGGCGTACCCGCCCATATCTTGAGTTGCAAATACTCTTAACGCGAGTATTTTGCCTTCATCGTCAAAGGCGATGTCTACTTCTTGTTCTTGTGCTCGGCCATGGTACATGGAAGTCATTGCTTCACTTCGGGTTTGAGTGTATTTGACAGGCCTGTTTAGTATCCGTGAAAGAACCGGAGCAACGAAGAACTCGGGAGTGAAGTTAATTTTTTGACCAAATCCGCCTCCAACATCCGGTGTAATAACTCGGCATTGATCTTGCGGGATTCCAAGCCATGCACTGACCCGATTTCTGAGGTGATGAGGTGCCTGAAAACTTGCCCATAGCGTCAACCCTGATGGCCCATGGTCTGCTAGGCATGCGTTTGTTTCGATGGGGGCGGCTGTGCATCTGTTGTTAGTCAGAAATAATTTCTCTGAGTGAGGGGCATCATCAAAGATTCCCTGATGATCGTCAGCTGATGGGACTTCTGCGACTGTGTTGGAACCTAACTCTTCATAAAGTAGTGGTGCTTCAGCGGCTGTGGCTTCAGCTATGTTTGTGACCGCTCCTAAAGGTTCATAGTCAATGAATACTAGTTCGGCTGCGTCTGCGGCTGCGTATTTATTCTCTGCCACTACAACTGCGATAGCTTCACCAACGAAACGAACTTTATCGGTAGCTAATGTTGGACGTTCTAGCCCTGGTACGCCTGGCAGTGGCGGAAGGTTAAGGTCTTGAGATGTCCAAACCCCTAGAACGCCTTCGCTTTCCTTTGCTGCTGTTGTGTCAATATTTAGGATTCGCGCATGAGCTTCGGTACTTCTCACAAATACCATGTGGGCTGTTCCCGTTAGTTGTATGTCATCAACAAATTGGCCGCGCCCCGTTAGCAGATTCGGGTCTTCTTTCCTAATAACCTTAGCTCCAACTACTGACATATTTCCTCCCCAGTTGTTATGGAGAATAGTCTGGTTTTTGCCTTTAATTCAATCGGAGGAAGGAATTCCTTATCTGCTTATGTTATTTTAAGCTTTCCTGTATGACCCCAGCCATTCACGCTCTCGATGAGGCAAATATCCAATATCAACTTTTAGAATATAGCCATGAAAGAAGTAATGATGGGTTTGGAAATGAGGCTGTAGAAAAACTCGGCCTTAGTGATGACGTTGTTTTCAAAACTCTTCTTGTCCAATTGAGCAGTCAAGAAATTATCGTTTGCCTTGTTCCTGTTGGGTTGTCTTTGAACTTGAAAGCAGTTGCTCGTGCTGCCGGTGCAAAAAAAGCTGCTTTAGCACCAATTCGTACCGCTGAAAAAAGAACAGGCTACGTTACAGGAGGGATTTCTCCCTTTGGCCAACTTCGGGAACATCGAACTTTTATTGACAAGTCAGCCTTTCCTCTTAATCTCATTTATGTTAGTGCCGGCAGGCGCGGTTTGGAAGTTTGTGTTCCACCTGAAGCTTTTTCAGTCCTTCTTGGTGCGACTTTCGTTACACTCACTGACTATGAGTGAAAAGAATTTGTCAATGCATCTATCGAAAGAAGAATTTCAGAAGTACGGTTACCGTCTTGTTGACTGGCTTGCAAACTATTTTGACACTATGGAAGATAATACTGTTCTTCCTAAAGTGCAGCCTGGAGATATTCGGGCGATGATGCCTACCTCTGCTCCTGAATCTGCGGAATCAATGGATGAAATAATTGATGACTTAGACCAAATTGTGATGCCGGGTATGGCTCATTGGCAACATCCTGGCTGGTATGCGTTTTTCCCGTCGGGTGTTTCTCCCGTTTCTGTTCTCGGGGAGTTTGTTGCTGCAGGTCTCGCTACCCAAGGGATGATGTGGTCTACTGCCCCATCTGCAACTGAAATTGAAAATACTGTTCTTGATTGGCTTGTAGAGCTTCTTGGGCTTCCTACCCAATGGCGGATCGATTCGGGTCAAGGCGGTGGGGTTTTGCAAATGAGCGCTTCTGACTCTACGCACCTGTCATTAGCTGTCGCACGACATCATGCAGGACTTAAAGGTTACGAAACCGAATCTCTAGTCGCTTACGGGTCATCACAAGCACATTCTTCTATCGAAAAAGGGGCGAGAATTGCTGGGTTCAAGCATATTCGTGCTGTCCCTGTTGATGACTCCTTCGCCATGGACCCAACTGCACTGGCAACATTGATAGCTGAGGATCTTGAAGCAGGACTTAAACCTACATGGGTTTGCTCAGCAGTGGGGACGACAAGCACCACTGCAATGGATCCAATTCGTGATATTGCGAAGATAGCAAAGAAACACGATATGTGGCATCACGCGG
>MDTB01074164.1_pt1 | contig 10695 bp, 11 predicted proteins | sample 811161 | NCBI WGS metagenome assembly MDTB01 (sample SAMN05326650, study PRJNA326480) | marine metagenome | isolation source: seawater | place: Mediterranean Sea | collected 2009 | reverse complement strand
TCTATGGATAAACCAGAAAAAAAAAGCAATAGACGAGATTTTATTTTTACGGCTAGTTATACAGTTGGAGCTATTGGTATAGGTGCAACTATTTGGCCTTTAATTGACCAAATGAATCCCGATAGTTCAGTTAAGGCTTTGGCATCAACCGAAGTTGATATAAGTCAGATTGAACCAGGAAAGTCTGTAACAGTTTTATGGAGAGGTAAACCGGTATTTATAAAAAGAAGAACCCAAGACGAAATAGATGAAGCCCAAGCAGTAAGCTTGGACGATCTACCTCATCCTGAAAAAGATCAAGACAGAGCAAAAAACCCTGAGTGGTTGGTAATGTTAGGAATATGTACTCACCTTGGATGCGTTCCTTTATCGGACAAAGGTGAATATAATGGTTGGTTCTGTCCTTGCCACGGGTCACATTATGATACCTCTGGAAGAATTAGAAAAGGTCCTGCTCCTACTAATATGGAGATACCTAAATATGCTTTCATTGATGATAACACAATTAAGATTGGATAATAAATATGAGTGAAAATTATGTACCAAGTTCTAAATTCGGCAAATGGTTTAATGACAGACTACCGTTATTAACTTTAAGCAAACACCTAACGGATTATCCAACACCTAAAAATTTAAATTACTGGTGGACTTTTGGCGGGATTTTAACTTTTTGTTTAATCTCACAAATAATTACAGGAATAGTTTTGGGTATGCATTATGTTGCCCATGCTAACATGGCGTTTAATAGTATCGAGCACATTATGAGAGATGTGAATTATGGATGGTTAATAAGATATATTCACAGTAATGGTGCGTCTATGTTTTTTTTAGCTGTTTACATTCATATATTCAGGTCCCTCTTTTATGGCTCGTATAGATCACCAAGAGAAATAATTTGGATACTCGGAATGTTAATTTACCTCTTGATGATGGCAACAGCGTTTATGGGATATGTTTTGCCTTGGGGTCAAATGAGTTTTTGGGGAGCAACTGTAATTACAAATTTATTTAGCGCAATCCCATTAGTTGGAGAGAGTGTGGTAACATGGTTATGGGGTGGTTATTCAGTAGATAATCCTACCTTAACTAGGTTTTTTAGTCTTCACTATCTTTTTCCATTTTTAATTTTGGGTTTAGTTGTTTTACATATTTGGGCATTGCATGTGCCTGGAAACAACAACCCAATTGGTATTGATGTTAAAAAGCCATCTAAGGACACTGTTCCATTTCATCCTTACATAACAATTAAAGATTTATTTGCTTTACTCGTTTTTATGATTATTTTTTCCGGCTTCATATTTTTTGCACCTAATATTCTTGGTCATAGCGATAACTATATAGAGGCAAACCCACTAGTAACACCAAAGCATATTGTACCTGAATGGTATCTTTTGCCTTTTTATGCAATTTTGAGAGCTGTTCCCGACAAACTTGGCGGAGTAGTCTTGATGCTAGGTTCTATTTTTATTTTGATGGTTCTCCCATGGTTAGACAGTAGCAAAGTAAGATCAACTGTTTTTAGACCGCTTTATAAAAAGTTTTTTTGGCTACTTGTAATAGATGTTTTAGCTTTAGGATACGTAGGCGCAATGCCAGCAGAAGGTATATATTTATTAATTGCAAGAGTTGGAACGATTTATTATTTTGCTCACTTTTTAGTCGTATTACCTGTATTGAGCAGAATTGAAAAAACAGAACCAGTGCCACTAAGTATATCAGAACCTGTGTTGGGCGGTATGTTTAAACCAGAGATGGCTAGAAGTGATAGAAAAGATGTCTAATCTCAAGGTTCGATTTATAATCCTAACATTAATATTTTTCTCAATCACCTTGAACAACCTCAGATCAGAGGAAAAAGCAAAACTTATAGAGATCGATTGGACTTTTAAAGGTGTAACAGGTAAATTTGAAAGGGCATCATTACAAAGAGGTTACCAAGTTTACAATGAGGTTTGTGCTTCTTGTCACTCGATGAACTTGGTCAGTTACAGAAATTTAGGAGAACCCGGTGGTCCAGAATTCTCTGTAGAACAGGTTAAAGCAATTGCAGCAAATTTTGAAGTTGAAGATGGACCAAATTCAGATGGAGAAATGTTCACAAGGCCAGGTAGACCATCAGATAAATTTGTTTCACCATATCCAAACGTGCAAGCAGCTACTGCTGCAAATGGAGGAGCTTATCCTCCAGACATGTCAGTATTAGTTAAAGCTCGAAAGGGAGGCTCTGATTATATCTACTCTGTATTAATGGGGTATGAGGATCCACCAGCAGGTTTCGAATTAGAAGAAGGTGTATATTACAATAAATATATGGATGGACAAAAAATCAAAATGTCAAACCCACTATCAGATGATATAGTTGCATATTCAGATGGGACAAAAGCTACCCAAGCTCAAATGGCAAAAGATGTTACTACTTTTCTTACATGGACTGCCGAACCACACTTGGAAGCAAGGCATAAAATGGGAGTTAAAGTAATAATTTTCTTAACAATATTCAGTTTACTTGTTTACCTAAGCATGAGAAGAATTTGGTCAAGGATTGACTCTGAAAAATAAAACATCTCCATCTTTAACTAAATAATCTTTTCCCTCTAACCTTAATTTACCGTTTTCTTTAGCTTTTTCAAAACTTCCATACTTTTCAAAATCATTAAAAGAAACTGCTTCAGCTCTAATAAATTTTTTTTCAAAATCCGTATGTATTACAGCAGCAGCTTGAGGAGCAGCCGTATTTCTTTTTATTGTCCAAGCTCTAGTTTCTTCAGGACCTGAGGTAAAAAAAGTATTTAATTTTAGCAATTCATAACCAGTATTTATAAGTTTATTAAGTCCGGTCTTTTCTAAACCAATATTTTTCATATACATCTCTTTTTCGTCTGATTTTAGCTCAGTAATTTGATCTTCGATATCAGCACAAATTATAACAAATTTTTCGTTAGGGTATTTTTCTTTTAAGACTTTAGTATAATTATTTCCTCTTGAGACATTTTCTTCGTCAACGTTACAAACTACGATATATGGTTTAATAGATATTAAACCTATCTCTCTCAAAATATTGTGATTTTCTGAGTTACCAAATTCTTTTATATCATCGCCACTATTTAACTTTTTAAGCACCCCCTCCAATAATATTATTTCTTTATCGGACATTTTTTTCTTTGCATTTTTCTCAAGTTTTTTTTCTAATATTCCAATGTCAGATAGCAAAATTTCTGTTTTGATAGTTTCTAAATCACTTATCGGGTCTATTTTTTTATTTACGTGCTGTATATTTGTTGAGTCAAAGCATCTAACAAGATGAATAATTGCATCGACTTCTCTAATATGTGCTAAAAACTTATTACCCAAACCTTCACCTTTAGATGCTCCCTTTACTAATCCAGCAATATCAACAAATGTAATATTTGTATTAATTTTTTTTTTTGATTTTGATAATTTATGCAAAATATTTATTCTATCATCTGGAACATCAACAATTCCAATATTTGGATCAATTGTACAGAAAGGGAAATTAGCAGCCTGTGCGTTTTTTGAAGATGTTAAAGCATTAAATAAAGTTGATTTACCAACATTTGGTAGCCCAACTATTCCACACTTAAATCCCATTCAGATTTTGATTCACTTTGCTTGAAAAAGTATCTATCTTTTTATCGATAAGTGTTGGAATCATTTTAACTATATTGTCTGTTATATCTTTCATTCTTTCTTCTTCATTATCGTTAAAATCTTCCAAAACATGGTTATCAACTTTTTTTCCGTTTTTTGGATGTCCTATTCCTATTCTTACTCTTGAATATTCTTTTCCAATTGATTTATCGATGGACTCAATTCCATTATGGCCAGCACTACTGCCTCCAAATTTAGCTTTTACTTTTCCAAGATCAATGTCCATATCATCATGGAATACAAAAACATCTTTTGCATCAATTTTAAAGTATTCGATTAATTCTTTTATACAGGTCCCAGAATTATTCATAAATGTTAATGGCTTAATCGCGTAGACTTTTTTGTTATCGATATTTCCAGTAGTCAAAAGTCCTTTGAACTTTGGTTTCTGTTTTGAAAGACTAAATTGTTGATTAATTGCATCAATAATTTTAAATCCAATGTTGTGTCTATTATTGTTATTGTTTGGACCAGGGTTTCCTAAACCTACTAATAAAAGCATAAAAATTTATTTTTTTTCTGCAGCAGGTTTTGCGGCAGGTTTTTTATCTCCAGCTGTCTCTTTTCCTTTTTCCTCTTTTTTAGGAGCATCACCTTCTTTTCCTGGTGCTGCAGCCTCTGCTCCGTCAGCGGTTGGAGCAGCCTCTCCCTCAATACCTTCCGCAGGAGTTTCCTCTGTAGGCTTTTCAGGCTCTTTTACAATTGTTGGCGCAGCTATAGTTGCAACAACAAAATCCCTATCCGTAATAGTTGGATTTGCGTTTTGCGGAAGTTTAACAGATGATATCTTTATACTTGCTCCAATCTCTAGATTAGCAAGATCAACTTCAATATTTTCTGGAATATTTTCTGCATCGCAGCTGAGTTCAATTTTTCTTCGAACAATGTTTAATACTCCTCCACTTTTTAAACCGGGGCAATCTTTGTTGTTTTTAAATATTACAGGAATTTGTAAAATAATTTTAGATCCTTTGGCAACTCTCATGAAATCGATATGTATGGGTTTATCCGAAATAACATGGTATGCGACATCTCTTGGAATAACCTTTTCAGATTTTCCATCAATATCTAAATCTATAATCGTAGATAGAAATGTTTCAGAATTTAAAATATTTTTAATATTTTTTTCCTCAATACTTATATTTAAATTTGGATTTTTTCCCCCATAAAGAACCGCTGGGATAAATCCTTTAGTTCTTAAGGAATTTAGCTCCCGTGTAGTCTTAGTTTCTCTTTTGGTGGCTTTTAAATTATTTATCATTTAAATGTGCAATTTATAACCCAACTTTGAAATAAAACAAGAGCTAATTGAACAGGCTAGACACTGATGTTGAATTTGAAATCCTTTTTATAGCTTCTGCCATAAGAGGGGCAATAGATAGAACTTGTATTTTGGTAGTTTTTTTTATTTTTTTTGAATTGTCTATAGTATCTGTAATTATTAATTTTTTGATTTTTGATTTTTGTATTTTATTTATTGCATCTCCACTCAGTACTGCATGAGTAATAAATACATATACGTTTCTAGCTCCCTTTTTTATTAAAGCATCAGCAGCATTAATAATTGTTCCACCACTATCAATTATGTCATCAACTATTATGCAATCTTTACCTTGAACATCACCGATAATATTCATCACTTTAGATTTCCCTGGTTCTGGTCTTCTTTTATCAATAATTGCTAAATCAGCATTTATTTTAGTAGCCAAACCCCTTGTTCTTTCTATCCCGCCAGCATCAGGCGAAACACATATAAAATTTTTACTTTTTATATTTTTTCTAATGTATCTAGCGAATATTGGAGTAGTAAATAAATTATCTACTGGCATGTCAAAAAAACCTTGAATTTGTCCAGCATGTAAATCTACTGTCACAACTCTGTGCGCACCAGCATGTGTTATTAAATTTGAAACAAGTTTAGCGGATATGGAAGTTCTAGGAACCACTTTTCTATCTTGTCTTGCATATCCAAAATATGGAATAACAGCAGTAATACTTTTTGCAGAAGATCTTCTTAAAGCATCAATGCATAAAAGAAGTTCCATTAAATTATCATTTGCTGGTGTTGCTGAAGATTGTACTACAAAAACACTATTCCCTCTGATGTTTTCATTTATTTCAACATAGATTTCGCCATCAGCAAATTTTTTGATGTTTGTATTCACCAACTTTAGCTTAAGTTGTTTCGAGATACTTTTACTTAATGAGGGATTGCTTGTTCCTGATAAAATTTTCATTAGGACATCTTCTTTATACATCCAATGGATGCTGGTTTCAATTAATTTTGTGAACTAGTTTTCTTAATAACCGATATGCATCTTCCGTAGTCATTCTCCTTGAACTTTCTGGCCCTTCTATGGCTAAAGTACTCTTTCTTCATGGCAAAACTGTCCAAGTTTATATTGTCTATTTTCAATACACCGTAATTTTTAAATTTTTTAATTATAAAACCTCTTAAATCAAAATTAAATGAATTTTCATTTTTTGAAAAAAAAGAATCATAATCTTTAGATTTTTTAATAAATGTTGAATAAAAATCCTCCTGTACCTCATAGCTTACTTGTGAGATGCATGGACCTACACAAACAGTTACATGCTTTATATCTCCTCCTATATTATTCAATTTATTTAAAGTGTTTTCAATTATTCCATTAATTGCACCTTTCCATCCTGCATGAATACAGCCGACAATTTTCTCATTTTCTTCATAAATTAAGATTGGTGCACAATCTGCAGTTAAAACTCCTAATGCAAATTTATTATTTTTAGTTAGCATCGCATCAGCATCTATTCTTTCCAAATTATTTTTATTTTCTATAATTTGAACTTTATTGCTGTGAGTTTGATTCATTAGGATCAAATAATTTTTTTTTAAATTAAAATTTTCTGAAACTATTTCTAAGTTTTTTTGAACATCTTCTTTTTTATCTTTGCTTCCAATTCCACAATTAAGGCTCTCATAAATACCCTGAGAAACTCCGTTCTTTCGTGAGAAGAAACAGTGTTGAATATGATCTTTGTTTTCTAAATCTTTTGAATAAAACATTATTTAAATGCCAATGAAAAATTACATTTTTTGCTTTTAGTAAAAATAACTTTAAAATTTTTTCCCATCATACCAGGGTTAATTAATCTTTGAACCCTGGAATACAAATCTACTTTCTCTTTATGATCCATAGAGTCACTAACTAATTTAACTCTCTCAATAATTCCCATTTTCTGAAGAAATTTACTTTGGTCTATTATATTTTCGACCAACAAACCATTTGAAATAAAATATTTTTTATAAAGCTCAAAATTTACTAAAGAAGTAATGTCTGCACGGCCAATGTTTTTTCTAAAGTCGTTGAATTTATGATTCATTACTGATTGTAAAGTACTAATGTTAATCTCAGTTTTGTATCCATAATCTATAAAAAGAGCTCCACCACTTAATTTTTTTATTTTATCACAAACAATATTTAGTTCTTTAAAACCATATTCGGGATATTCGATAATTCCGTTCTTTCCTAAAAGTTGGTAGTTTTTTAGTTTATTAATGTTTTTTTTTAGTGCTTTTTTAAATATAAAATCAACTTTGTTCTTTCTTAAAAAGGCATATTTCTCATATATATTATTATTTACTTTTCTGAACTGTTTAATTGGAAGTGCATCTAGAAATTCATTTCCAAAAAATACGACAGGACCTCCATTTATTTTTTTTAAATTTTTAATCCATGAAACTTTTTTTGAATTTATTCTCGATTTTTGTATTTTTTTAAGTTTATCACTTTTTTCATATAGAGATATATTTACTGCATCATAAGTTTTAGGAAATCTTCTAAGTGTTTCTAATAATGCTATACAAAAATCACCATTACCAGGACCTAGCTCAACAAAATTTATTTTTTTTGGTTTTTTTAAACTCTCCCAGAAACTAACTAGCCATATAGCAATCATTTCACAAAATACTTTTGATATATTAGGAGCAGTAACGTAGTCACCTTCAACACCAAAAGGATTTTTATTTTGGTAGTAACCGAGTTTTTTGTCGTAAAGAACTTTTTCCAAGTATAAATCAAGAGAGATTGACTTAGATTTATCAAAAATTTTACTTATTTTTCTCATAATTTAAAACTTTCTTTAAAAAAAATATTCCAAACAAAACCATCCCAATGCTTAGTGCTGAACCAACACTGAAATAATTAAATATGTATCCTATGTGAGTATCTGGTTCCCTAAATTGTTCACAAAAAATTCTAAAAACTCCATAAAAAATTAAAAAAATACCAGATATCAAACCAATTTGATTTTTTTTTAAAAAAATAAGTCCATTTAATATAATAAAAAGTAGCAAACCTTCCAATAAAGCTTCGTAAATTTGTGAAGGATGTCTTGCATTAGAATCAACATTTGGAAAAATAACGCCCCATGATTTTTGTGTTGGCACACCATATAATTCACCATTAATAAAATTTGATATTCTTCCAAAAAATATTCCTATTGGTGCCACAGATGAAATTGTATCAAAATAGATTTTATAATTTAAATTATTTTTTTTTGAAAAAAGGTAAGAGCTTACGGCAACTCCTATTAAACCGCCGTGAAAAGACATGCCTCCATTCCATATCTTAAATATTTCTAAAATATTTTCTAAATAAAAGTTTGGATTATAGACAAAAACATAACCAAGACGGCCACCTACGATTATACCAATGATTAAGTAACCAATTAGATCATCAAATTTTGGTAGATAAATTTTATAATCTTCCTCACTAACCTGTTTTTTTAAAATTATTTTTCCGTACCACCAACCAATTAAAATACCAAAAATATAAGATAACGAGTACCATCTGATTTGAATAATTCCAAAATCAACTAAAACAGGATCAAAGTTATGAATTATCATATTTGGTTTAATTTATCACAATTGAATTTAAATTACTTATAATTTAAGGTAAAAAAATGAACAATCCTGAAAAATTTTTAAAAATGGTGTCAAGTTTAATTGAAACAGGGGTCCTTACCTCCCAAGATTTGGCTAAAGGTCTTTTAACTTCAATGAAATTTAATAGAGAAAAATTAGCAAATAAATTAGATTTAGTTACAAGAGAAGAATTTGTTGTTTTAAAAAAAATAATTGTGAAACAGCAAAAAGAGATCAACAGTTTAAAGAAAAAAAAATCAAAAAGGTAAAGAAATTTTAACCAATAATCCTTTAAATCTACTCTCTGATAAAGAAATGTTCCCTCCATGTGATTTAATTATATCTTGAGCAATTGGAAGACCTAAACCGACCCCAGACTTATTTAGACCTCTACTTTTATCAATTCTATAAAATGGCTTGAAAACATTTAAATATTCATTCTTAGGTATTCCAGGGCCATTATCCTCAACTATAATTACCACTCCATTCATAGATTTTTTTATTTCTATTAAAATTTTGTCTCCATATGCTAGTCCATTTTCAACAATGTTAAGAAGACATCTTTTTATTAGATTCTTTCTTCCCTCAATAGAAATATTTTCTCCAGAAATTAGTTCATATCTGCTTTTGTCATAATGTTTGAGTATTTCTATTATCATATTGTTTATATTAATTTTCGTTGAACTTTCTTCTGTTTGAGATTTAGCATATTGCAAGTAATCATTTAACATTTTTTCCATTTCATCTATATCTGCAGACATTTTTTTTGCTAAGTCCTTCTTGTCCATCATTGCGAGTTGTAGTTTTAATCTTGTAAGCGGGGTTCTAAGGTCATGACTTATACCAGATAGCATTTCCGACCTTTGAGCCAAATGCCTATTAATTCTTTTCATCATTCTGTCAAATTCATAGGTTGCTTTACGAATTTCCAAAGCTCCTGAAGGCCTCAAATCGTCAATTATTTCCCCTTTACCGAATCTTTCAGCAGCTTTTGACAATTTGACTATAGGTCGAGTTTGATTCTTCAAAAAAATTATTGCAATTAAAATTAACAATAAAGAAGGTACTGTTAACCACAAAACAAATACACGAACAGAAGAAGGGGCTATTTTATCTTTAGGAAAAAAGATTTGAATTACTTCGTCCCCCGCTTTGATTCTAAGGTCTACTAATTCTATATAAGTAACTGTATCGAACCAGTAATTATCACTACCAAAAACGTGTTTCATTTCTCTTCTTAAAGATCTATCCATTGGACTAAAACGTCTATCAGATTTTGTGTTTGGTAATTTTTCATCAGATTTAATATTAATTACAAAATCGAAGTTCTTTTTGTAAACGTCTGTGAATTGTTTAATATCATTCTTATTCTTGCTCGATTTATAAACGTCATACAAAGTCTCTATTTCGCCAACCAATGATCTAGTCATTCCTTTGTTGGCTTTAATCCATATACTATCAAAAAAAACTATTGAAATGGTTATTTGAAGTATTATTACGGGAGCAGCCACGATTATAAGTGCTCTATAAAATAATCTTTTTGGTAATATTTTTTTTAATAAATTATTTAATCCAAAGGACATAGCCTGAACCTCTAATTGTTTGCAAAAATTTGGGATTTTTTGGATTTATTTCTATTTTTTTTCTTAATCTCGTAATCATAACATCAATAGATCTTTCTTTTGAAATATTGGAAATTTTGCCTATTTCTGAACGTGAAAATATTCTGCCTGGAGCAGATAACATTTTCATCAAAACTTTTTTTTCTGATAAATTAATTTTTTGTAATTTACTTTTTAATTTAATGGTCATTTTATTTAAATTTAATTCTGCATCTCCAATTTTACTTGATAATAGGGTGTTTGGATCAATATTCATTTTAATTATATTCTTAACCCGAAGCAAAAGCTCTTTCGGATCAAAAGGTTTTCCAAGATAGTCATCCGCACCAAGCTCTAAACCATGTATTCTACTTTCAACCTCTCCTTTTGCTGTTAGTAAAATTATTGGTATATTTTTTGATTCTTTTAATTCTTTAGTGAATTCATAACCACTTTGACCCGGCATCATTACATCTAAAATTATCAAATTAAAATTAAAAATTTCAATTTTTGATTTAG